>CYGL01000030.1_pt1 | contig 64488 bp, 74 predicted proteins | sample 485531 | NCBI WGS metagenome assembly CYGL01 (sample SAMEA3497897, study PRJEB9818) | human gut metagenome | reverse complement strand
GGATCAGAAAAAAGAATGGATAATATATATCTATTATCCACTGTTTTTAGATATGGGGGTACTTAAAACTAAAATAATAGTCATATTTTAGCAGCAGCCGCATAGCTGGTTATTCCACAGACTTTCTTCAAAATTCTACCTTGTCGATATCTTCAAAAATCCCACCAAAATCAAGCAAAATCTCAATTTCCCCATTTCAAACCAGTTATCGTACCCCATATCGTCAAAACCCACTAAAATTAAGTATTTCACCCACTTCACAACCAAAAAATAAAAATCTCATTTCACCAAAAATCCACCCACAATTCCAAAAACTTCCTTATTTATAGGTACTTTCACCGATAACGATTTTCATATAATAATCACTCAATTTATCATCCACACCACTAAACAATAACTCACAACACCTTTTTCTAGCCAGAAATCTAATAACTGGACTGTACACAGAATATTTAAATCACATCGCCCTATACTTCCTTGCCTAACAAATTTTACTCATTAAAATTACGTATACAACAGTAAATAGAATGAATATATGCGTAAACATAAAAATAGTCCCTTGATAGGGACGGTATTTCTGACGTTATGAAGAAATAATTTTAGGTAGACTTACCTAAATTCAACCAATAAAAAGGACTATAGCTAATAAAGCTATAGTCCTATAATTCAATTATTTATAGATTATATAGTATTCACGTTTTGAAATATTGTTTCTTTCAATGAAAGTAGCTGCTTTTTCATCAGATATTTTTATTTTTTCATTTGCTGGAACAATAATACAAGTTCTGATCCATTCGTTATATACCACATTTCCATTTGAATCATAATACATTGCATATAAATTAAATGATTGGGTTTTATGATTTGAATTGTTTATAAATGCAATATCTTTTATTATATATCTATCAGAATCTCCAATATATTCATCTGATATATTCATATCTACATCTGTAGGATAATCGCATTTTATCGCACTTTCAATTGTTATATCCATTTGTTGACTATAAATTTTAGAACTAGAACCTTGATTTTCAATATATGCATATAATGGATATGAAATATCGCTATGTGAATTTATTTTAAATGATCTTATTATTTTCGATAGATAATATCCATTATTATCATGGAACTGAGCATTAAATCTAAGTTGAACGGGAAAATCATTATTATTGTGAAAAATCAGCCTACAAGCTTTACCATTACAAACATTTTCATATTTCTCAACTTCATAAATTATATTATCTTTACCATCTAAATTCTTCACTGTAACAATACACTTTTTATTTATATTTTTATATTTGGCATGAATTTCAGTTTTTCCAGAACTAATACCAGTCACTTTACCGTTTTTTATCTACTTTTGCAATATTAGGATTATAAGAATTCCATCTAATGCCCTTTTTAACACCACTTACTTTCAATTTAAAAGTTATCACCAACATAAATTGTTTTTTTAGTTGTAGTTCAATTTGATTTTCGCTGCTTGTACATTTGAAGGCGAAATAATCGTCAACATCATCACAAATGATAATACAACAGCAAGTGATTTAATAATTTTCTTCATAAACAATTCCTCCTTTAAAATTAGATACGTTCATTTTATTACCAAAAGAACAATAGTACAATAATCACATTTTTATAAAGAGAGAATAATACATTAAAGGAGGAATTAAATATGATACAAGAAAACGAAATACCAAAATATCTTAAGCAGAAAGAAAGTAATATCTCAAAGAGTAACCGCAAATCAAAGCACAAACATCATTATGAAGAATGTTTAATTCAATACAGATCTACATTTATAGGAAAGACTCATCTTAATACAGGTTTATATACCTACTGTACTATTTGTGGAAAAATAAATGAGCGATTTAAGAAGAACAAATCTATTGTAAAAGATTATATTAGAGAAGTTAATTCACCAATAGGTAAATGTTACTCTCATATTCCTGACGAGGAATTATATGAAAAATATCATGATAAGCTACCAGTATTCTTTGTAGAGGATATTTACAAAGAGAAATATGTTGATTTGGAACAGAATAATAATCCAGATGGAGAATAAAATTATAGGTACATCATACATGTACCCAAATGAAACCATCAATCCAAAACACCATGTACCTAAATCAACCAATAACAATCAACCAAAAAATTATGGAGTTTGTATGTAGCGTTAGCGAAATACAAACGGAATAGTCTGTCTTATTAATAATGTTATATATCTTCTTTCAGTTCGGCAAAGTAGGTTTCACCCCCCTATCAATTTCAAAAATAAAACAAACAGGTGGGGGTTCAGACCTACTTTACTGAACGCTCGCAAATTTCTCTTCCACTTAATTTCAAATGGAGAATAAATAAATATCACATATAAAGGAGGAATTGTTATTGCAACAGAAAACAGAATACTTTACTCGTTTTCCAAATAACTATATTCAGGGAAACATAAAAACTAAATATGGAGTTAGTCGTAAATTCTATATTACCTATATCCTTATTGATAAATATAGGTCTTACGAAGACTATAGTTGGATTACTCTTAGAAAAGTTTTAAATTTCTACGGATACAAGACACACAAACGCAGACCGAAAGCTGTTCAAGAAATTCTTGATGTACTGGAATATATGATTAACAACAAAATGATTGAAGTTCAACAGGATCTTGACACGCTTGGATATGATACTGGCATTGAAATTAAGATCATTCCTGAAAATTTTGATGCTGTTGATAAGTTCTCAAAAATCACATCTTCTCAGCTTGATTTTATTATGATGAACGAATCTAGTATTAATAAAGAGAATATATTAATGGCTTTTCTTTATATTAATTCGTATATTTTCATTCGTCCCAAAAATAAAGATAATGAAGAAACTATGTATAACCCTGAAACTAAACCAGAAGCTTTTTGGCGAAGTATAGAATCTATGTCAAAAGAACTTTCTATGTCAAAAGATACAATCAATCAATGTATTCAATATCTCACATCTTCTATTGGCAACAAAGAACCACTTCTAATTAAAAAAGAAGTTGGTAGTGTTCAACCTAATCCAAAGAAACCACCACAAAATGTACCAAATATATATGTCCTTAATAAAGAAGGATATGAGCAAGAAATTGAATGGGCTATTGCTAAGATGTTAGAAATCTATAATGTAGACTCATTTGGAGAAATCAAAAACGGCAATAAGTCGTAAATAAAACAGAGAATAAACCTATGTAACCAATTAACGCAGCACTCAAAGGAGTTGATTGCAATGAACAAATTTTTAAACAGCAAAGGAGAACTAATTAATGAACAGAACCGTAACAATTACATCAAAGAACCATAAATACCAGAATACATATGGAGGCAATATTTATATGTCAGATTTTTGCACCGATTATGAAGGTAGTCGAAATATTGCTGATAGAATCATTTCGGATTGGAAAGACGATCTTTCACGTCATAAACAAATGGAAAACAATATCAGAAGTTATAGAGAAAGGAAGATGAACAATGGCAGATAAAAATATGACAGTTTCAATTGAAGAACAGGAAATTTGCATTAATGCAATGCGTGATGAGAAATTTGCAACAATATATGCTTCGGATTCTACATATATTACGAAATTAGACAAGTTATGTAAGGAAAGTCCTGATATGTACTCTCTCATTCAAGATACCGGTAGAGGTAAGAAATATTTATTAAAGGATAAATCATTAATCAGCTTTAGAGCAAAGAAACGTGAACTTACAGATGAACAGAAGAAACAGGCGGCTGAACGTATGAGAAAATATCAAGCTAGTAAATCTAACTGATATACCCTTTCTAGCCAGAATTTCTAATGTACATCATTGTACAGAAAATTCTACGCCATTCGGTGAACAAATACCCATCTAAAAATTGTAACTTGAAAATTTAAACAACTGTATTAAAGGAGAATTAAATAACTATATGTGTAGTATATGCGGAAGATATGACGGTCTGCATGATTATCGTTGTCCTTATTACTCTCCACCTCATCCAAAGTATCTATGCTGTTATTGTGGCGAAGGTATTTATCAAGGTGAACGCTATCTTGATAATGAAAACGGAGAATATATGCATGAGGACTGTATTGGATGTTTGGGGACAGACAAAGTAATTAATTGGCTTGGATTCAATTATAAAGAAATGGAGGGTTATGATGAATAAAATTGTAAATAAACTAAAAGATAAATTACCTCAGTTTTTCAACACACAAGATTTCTGGTATGTGAAATTTAAGGATAAACAGTATTATATTGATAAAAAGAGATTTCGTAAAAAGTTAATATATAAATTTCTAACATTTATATCAATTGCTTTCATTTTTGTTTTCGCAATCATGGTTGACAATTTATGTATTAAAACAATAGGATTGATAATTTCTGTTGATACATTTGGAATTGTAGCTTTCAACGAAGGAAAATCTGAAAGTGAGTAAATAGAAATTTCATTTGGAGAATATATAAGTGGAGGTAAAATTTATATGAATTTAAAAGAATTAATTAATCACGTCACAGAAAACTACGGAATCTTCGGAACATATTTAATTGGAACGGAATTAGATACATTTGGTAATCTTCCCACTATTCCAGATGGATATATGTTCTATAAAGTTGATTGTGATAAAGATATAGAAAATGTCAAAAACATAATGAAAATTGAAAATGAAGAGATAGATGAATTATATCCAAACGCAGAAGACGAAATTCATCTTACACTCGATGGTTATGAAAGCAAGTGCTTTTTAACTGCATTATTATTTGAGAATATATTTAACTATTGGTGTGGAAAAAATACTAGAATCAAATATGAAATGAGTGATAAATCTAAATTATCTAAATATGATATTTTCGTAATGGAATTGTGGGATTGGGTTAGAGATGAATTGTCTACTAATGAATTGAAAAAATATGCTTTAAATTTCAAAAAGGTGGGGATGGAATAATAAATGAGTGAATATGGGATTAAGATAAAAAACATCAGTGCTGGTATGCTATATGATGTTAATCTTGGAACACGAGATTATTTTACATATACTGATGCTATGTTTAATAATAGCTTATTTAGTTTTTTCTTACAAAAGAATGGATTAAATATTTATAAAGGAAAATCTGGTAAGAAAAATGAAAGTACACGAGATATAATTTGTCTTGATTATGAATTTGGAAGTCGCTCTTATGATAATGAACATGATCGATTAGAAAAGTTATTTAATGATACTGATGGTGATTCTAAGGAACGTATTAAACAGGCATTACAAAAAGTTGAAGATAGAAAAGATCTGTATGATGAAAAATCACGAGATGAAATTCGAGAGTATTTTTACGAGAATGGTGTTAATGTTACATATAAACGTAAACGCAGAGACGGAACAATTAAAGAAGAAACAATTCATTATGAGATGCTTTTTCGTACAAGTGCTAAAGCTAAACTTGGACAAGTTATTTTCATAAATAGTAAATTATATGACATTGCATATGATTGGTTAACAATTGGACTTGGAAAAAAAATGAGTCATGACAATGCGAAAATCGTTGAAATGTCAGCTTATGCTCCACTTACCACATCTACAATTATTGGTACACTTCATATACCTGTTGAGGATATTCTAATTCTCAAAGATCAGGATTCCTTTTTTGAAACAATGACAAAAGTTGTTAAAGCAGAAGAATACGAAGTAGAAGTCAAAAAGAAAAATAAAGAAACAAACAAAAACGAAAAGGTAATTGAAAAACGTAAAAAATGTGTTGTATCCGAAGAAAAACGTCAAGTTAAAAATACAATTTGGGATGGTATGGCACTAATCGAAGCTGATTCTAATTATCTTCGTCTCCCATCTTATATTAACGGTATGGCATTACTCAGAAACCACCTTTTTAAAGCATGTGCCTTTAAGAGTTATCTTCAAAAATTCTTTAAAGATTGGTGTGAGAAGAATGGATATGATTACAATACATACCAGGTTCAAGATATGTTTGGTAAATGGCATTATTTAAAAGATATTAAGATGATAACCACTGATAATGCGATTAAATGGAAGAAATTTCAAGACTTAATGGGTAATAATATTACTGAAGCATATGGCTATTGGTGCGAAAGAATTCATTCTGATGGTGATATGTGGGGCATTGTAAAAACCGACCACCCAAGTAAATTAGGACAATATCAACAGTTGAGTTATCAGATGATTAATACCCTTCCATGTACGAAGGACGATGTAAAAGATATTACTCAGATTAGCATTGATTATGTTGAATTACTTAAGCGTGATAATGATGAATTTGAAAAGTTTCTTAGAAAGAATGCAAATGAAGTAAATCATTATGAAATGCTTGCTGATTTATATGCCCAAAATCATGAGTTTGGAAATAGCAAATTTTTTAGATATGAAAAGAAAGAGATAATTAAACAATATGTTTTTAGAATGAGAAAAGGAAAAATTATGGTCAATGGTGATAATTTGACTGTATGTGGTAATCCTTATGCACTTCTGCTCTATTCTGTTGGTGATGATTTTGAAAAAGATCCAACGTTTTCTCAAGAATCTAATTGTATTCAGTGTTATACTAAACGTTTTGATGATAATGAATATCTTGCAGCGTTTAGAAATCCACATAATTCCCCGAACAATATATGTTATTTACATAATGTCTATTCTAAAGAAATGGACAAGTATTTTGCATTTAGTAAAAATATAATAGCAGTTAATTGTATTCATACAGATATTCAAGATAGGGCAAATGGGATGGATGAAGACTCGGATTTTATGCTTGTCACAAATCAATCAACAATGGTCAAATGTGCAGAAAGATGCTATAGAGATTTTTACACTATTGTAAATGCATTACAAGAGTCTGGTATTACCTACAATAATACAAAAAAAGATTATGCTGCTATGGATAACAAGTTTTCAAAGTCACGTATGGGAATCGGATATTCAAGTAATTTGGCTCAGTTGGCAATGACTTATTATTGGACGGAATTACAAAAAGATAATCCTGATGAGAAAAAACTTAAAGAACTCTATGACAATTTTATTATTCTTTCTGTTCTTGCACAGGTTATTATTGATGGATGCAAAAGAGAATATGAAATTGATGGCAACAAAGAAATTGATAGAATTAGCAAACTCCCTTGCATGAACATTAAAAGAATCGTTGGTTATACAGAGTCAGGTAAACCAAAGTATAAAAAATACGATTTTCCTGAGTTTATGAAGTATACCAGAGAAATTAAATATACAAAAGACGGAAAAGAACTTCCACAAGACGAAATTGACGAATCAAAGAATAAATTTAAAAGTCGTATCAATGGAGAATTGTTGTGTCCTATGAACTGGCTTGAAGATTGGATTAATAAAATTCAGAATGCTTCTACTTCTGACACAATTCCTGTTTCTAATTTTTTTATAAAAATGCATGGTCGTGGACATGATAGACAGATGACAAAAATTATGTCAATTATCGTTGAATATGATAATTATGTAAAAACCACAAAATTAAAATATAATGATGATTCTGAAACATGTTCTGATTTATTAATAGCAAAATCTAAAGATGTTGTTGAACAATTACAAAAAATAAAAATTGGTAATATTGTTACTATTAATAGGTTAATTGAGGTTGCGCTTTCACTTGACACTGGTGTTGGAAATTCAAAAAAGATATCAATAAATCCTTCAAAATACACAAGAAAGGTTTTAAATTTATTGTACAAGATGAACAAAGATAAATTTCTATTAAACTTCAAATAAGTATTTTTGCATAATTTTGGTGTAATTAAATTGTGCAAAACTACTGAAAGTACAGTAAAATCAAGACTTTTTGCGTCTTAGTTAATGGGTGTAATATGGAGGGAAGAAAGCACAGAGTTGTGTTAGTAAACTCCCACGCCATTGCCAATGCGTGTAATAAGTAAGGGCTTGCAAGTTTAAAAAGTATACTAGGGGCAGACGTATCATTATCTGCCCCGAATATAACACAATGAAATCAGCTTTTCTTGGCTGATAAAACAGAGAATATATAATTGTTGAAAGACATTAGAACAACGTCCTATACGGACACAATATAACACAAATTAAATTCAGAACAGTGATTTAGATCTCGTATCATACTGAGGCAATAAAGTCCATAGAGACAATGTATGTGGTGCAAGCAGCCATAAATGCTAACTTTAATGTTAGGTTGGCAAACCTACGGATAATCAGCTTATTTGGTGAACTGATAAAATCTAAGAGATTCCATCGCTACTAATTCATTGGCGGTTCTGAACAATTCTAAAGATCATTTCTAAGATTTGTACATATTCATATTGTACTCCTCTTCTTATATGTGTCGGTGACTGTGCTACAATTCTTGTAGTATGGTTGCCGATTATTCTTTTAATCTCTTATAGCTCAGTTGGTAGAGCATCGCACTGTTAATGCGAAAGTCGTAAGTTCGAGTCTTACTGGGAGAGCTTTTCTACTTTTGTAGGACTGGTTGGTTTCGGATCAGGAGATGTTAAATCTCAAAAATAAGCATGGCGACATGTATAAAGTGGTTCTTATCGTATTATAAGGCTGCGACTGTGAAATACAGTTTAACGGAAAACACATAAAATCTACGCCCAACCTTCTATTCAAGGACAACTGTTGGCGAATATGGTTGATTGGTGGGTGTCTTGAAATAGGCACTGTAGTAACGCAGAAATGTGGGTATGATTTGTGTACTATTGGTGGGAATATCGCAAGCGCAAGTATAACCGCTGATAGGATTTTGGTAATATCTCTTAAGTTGAAAAACAGGGATGGAATCAAAAAGCAAGGAGATCGCAATCCGAGTAGGATGGTGATGATTGGGCTGTACTCAAAAGGTACGGATGATCAAATGTACACCTCATCGTCCATAATAAGTACATACTTTTGAAAGAAATCAAATTATTTTAGGTAAATAATATTTAAAAGAAAATTACAAAACAGCAAAAGTGTGTGCGACCGCAAAGAGAAAAACAACTTATTCACCTGTAATATGGTGACATATAGCACTCGCAAGGTGTTATATGAGAAAGTACAAGTACGTGCAACTCTAATAGGCTGCAACCTATGAATCTCGCAAGGAAGAATGTGCAGAAAGAAAATCTATAATACTTTGTGGTAAGAGTTTGCCAGTTATGTCAAAACTGGTGTTGTTACTACCTACTGTCTAATTGGCAGTGTGATAAATTGTGTCCAACCACAATAGATGGTAGCGTATTGAGTCAAATATCTCAGCTCATATTAAGTAAGAGTCTCATACTTCGGTATGGGATTTTTTATTTTGGGAATTGGTTCAGTTTGGTTAGAACGCCTGATTTGGGTTCAGGAGGTCGTGGGTTCAAATCCTACATTTCCAACTACTATCCTACTTTGTAGGAAATAAATCAAGAAAGAAGTGAAAACTATCAAGTACATTTCAAAAAATGAAATTGAAAAATTATTATCCGAAGGTGTAATTAGAAACACAAGACGAGGATATGTAGATCGCAGAGGCGAACATATTGGATATTACAAGACTTGTGGTGGAAAGCGTTACATCGAAGATAAGTATGTTAAGTAGGTTTTGCCTATGAAAAATCGAATTGAATATAAAGGTTTTTATATTGACAAGACTGAAAATGGCTATCGTATCTGTAGACAAGAAGATACAGAAAAGCATACTCATCTCTCGAATCTTAATCCGTCATATAGACTTATAGACAATGTGTTATCAAATAAAATTCCTACTCGTTGTGGATGTTATTATTTAGAGTCACATATTCGTTTAAGTTATGATGAAAATTATATTAGAAAGATTCGTGAGTATATCAAAGTAAAACAGAATAAAACGAAACAAATGTATTTTAATCCTGGCAGAAAGCGTTCTGGTGGGAATTTTTAATTTTATGGAGGAAAAGGAAAATGGCAGCTAGTAAATTAAAGTTCACAAGAACAACTACAGATAAGTTAACAGTAAAGGCAGGTACACTCTCAGAGGATTGTACTACTATTACATATACGGATGAGAATGATATGGAGCAGGAAGTAAAAGTAACTGATCTACTTACTTCATTTAAGAATCAGGTAATTGATTTTACTGTTGCATTAAAGACAGATGAGGAGCTGGATGTTCCGTCTGATGAAGAGTAAGGAGTGTGATTGTCATAACTTCTTATAAAAGATTTGAAAATGAATCAGACGAAGAACTTATTTATAGAGTGTGTTCTGATAAAGATTTAATTGGCTCATGGCAGGATGTGGCTAATATATTAAATGAGTTGCTTGGTACTGAGTATACGGAATCAAAATTTCGCAAACAGTTTCAAGCTTTCAACAAAATGCTAAATGCTAATAGAGGTAAATTTACTGATTCTGATGAACAGATTAAGGAAATTGAAGTTCAGAAGCGTGAGTTAGAACGTAAGAAAATACAGTTCAGAGATGAACGGAATGCATGGCAGAAACAGAATTATGCCGATGCAAGAGTTGAGGAAAAACTTGATAAACTCGAAGATGAGTTGACATCACTTGGAAGAACGAATTTTGATACTCATAATACCATTTCGATTGATTCAGACAATGATATGTTAATCATTTTGAGTGATTTACATATTGGTCAAACATTTGATTCTATTTTTGGTAAATACAATACTGATATCGCTAAAGATAGGCTTAATCAGTTATTAAATGAAGTGCTATCAATTCGTGACTTACATAATTCTCGAAAGTGTTATGTAAGTTTACAAGGAGATCTTATTTCTGGAAATATTCATAAGAGTATTCAGGTAACAAATCGTGAAAATGTTATTGAACAGGTTAAAAACGCTACTGAATTAGTATCATCATTTTGTTATGAATTAAGTCTGCATTTTGAAAATGTGTTTTTGTCAAATGTATCTGGAAATCATACAAGGATTGAGCGAAAAGAAGATGCCATTCATGATGAACGACTAGATGATATTATCAGTTGGGCAGTTGAATTATCTTTAAAGCATATTGATAATTTCCATGTTTTACATAGGAATATTGACACCGGTATTGCTGATATTGATATTAGAGGTAAGTCGTACATAGCAGTTCATGGAGATTATGATGGATTTAATAAATCAGGAGTACAGAACTTGTGTCTTGCTCTAGGATTCGTTCCATATGCAATTACATTTGGTCATTTACATGTATGTTCAGTTGATGAAACAAATGGTGTAAAAATGATTCGTGGTGGTTCTCTTGCTGGATGTGGCGACTCTTATACAATTGAAAAAAGATTAACAGGAAAACCATCTCAAATGGTATGTATTTGTACGAATAAGGGAATAAAAGCTTATTACCCTATTGAATTAACGTAGAAATACTAATTTCATGACAAAGTAGACCAAGTACGAGTGACTTGGTTTTTATATTATGCATAAGTAACTATGAAAATTGGGCTAATTTTCTACTTTTAATTAGTCCGATTGTATAGAAATTGTGATGTTACTGTCACAATTGTATGTATCGGAGGGAGTGTACCTTATATGGACGCTACCCTCTTTTATATTACAAAATAAAATTAAGGAAAATAAAGGAGAAAATTAAAAATGAACAAGACAGATCTAATTAAGAATGTAAGCACACAGATTGAGGGAGCTACACAGAAGGATGTTTCTGTTATTGTAGATACAGTACTTGAGACAATTGTTAATACAGTTGCTTCTGGTGAGAAGGTATCTCTTGCAGGATTTGGTAATTTCGAGGTAGCTGAGAGAGCTGCACGTATGGGCAGAAATCCAAAAACAGGCGAGGCACTTGAGATTGCAGCTTCTAAGAGTCCAAAGTTCCATGCATTAACTGGTTTTAAGAATGCAGTTAAGAATGCATAATCTGAAAGGGCGTGATTATTATAAATATATTACATTTTGATGACCATGAAGATTTTGCTTGTGCTGTTTCGGACGCATATGACAAAGTAAAATCTGATGATGAATATAATTCAGTAGATGTTGTTGCTAAATATGAAGATGCAAAAGAGATTATTCGTGAACTTATTGGAATCGGATATAATATTGCATTTATCAATGAGTTAGCAGATCCTGAATGGGATGGTTATGATGACGCTTTCGTTGTCAGCTTATTAGATGACGAAATTTGGTGTGAACCTGTAAAGCGAAAAGATGATTATATCTTTGTTAAAGCTGATGTTGTATACATCTTTGATGATTGCAATTCTAAGATTATCCCGAAGATTGAATCTGATGAGGTATATGAAGTAGGAATTGGCAATGAATATGATGATTGTGAAAATTGTCCTACGCATGATGAAACTTATTTACATACTTCAAAAGACGAAGATGGAAATACTCACGGATTTACTGCTAGTAGGTCAGATGGTGACTCTTATATGAGTTATTCTTACTACTCTAGCGATGAGTTAAGTCATGAAGATATTCAGAAGATGTTAAAGGCTTTTGGGTTTTAGATTATTTGGAGTGTGCGGTGTATGCTGCACACTCTTTTTGTATCCTCTCATAGACCACTAAAGATGTGGGGCAGACTGTAAATCTGTCGTCTTCGGATCGGCTTGGAGCATTACCAAGTGGGAGGACTTTTTCAATGTTTTTATATACGGATTGGGAGATGTTAAATCGGCAACGAACTTTATATGGAAACAGAGAATAAATATATGTGCTCATGATTGGTGTCATAGCTGATTGTGGGATTTATGGAACAGTAGGTATTTGGAGTAGCTACCAAGTATATGAGGCAACCTACACACCTCTTCTACTGTTCTATTTTTATTGTATGTGTAGGGGAAAGTGTAGGAAAATTATGATAAAGGATAATCATGGGTATAATCAATATACCAAAGAAGAAATTATTGAATTGGCACAAAATTGGTTTAACGAGCATGGTAGACTTGTACAACGAGATTTAAAACACTCTAATGGTCTTCCATCTTCTTGTCAAGTAACGAAACATTTTGGAACATTACAGAATCTGTTAAAAGAAGCTTGTATTCAATCAACTACCAATTCAAATCTATTCAATAGAGAACAGCTATCAGATGAAGAAATGTTGGAAAATTATAAGAAGTTCGTTGAAGAACATTTGAAAACACATATGTTTTTACCGACAAATGATGATTTAGATAGGTGTCAATCAATTCAGTGTACATCAGTATATATTAGTAGATTTGGCTCATTTAACAATGTGAATAAACTTATTGGATATGAAGGATATAATAATAAAGTCTTAGAAGAAGATATGATTTCCAAATATAAAAGAGCTTGCAAAGAATATGAAACTGTATTATCTAGCAGAGAGATAACAAAAATATTCAAAGCTACAAATAATTATATTTATTCAACAGAAGCATATCTTAATCATTTTGGTACATTACATAATTTACAAGAATTATGTGGTTTTGATAAAACACGACCAGGTATGGGTGTTACGAGAGAAGAACTTATTGAGAAATTACAATGGCTAGGCAATGTTTTAGGTCGTAGACCAGTTGAGTCTGATTTAAAACTGTACAAAAGAATGCCATCTGATAAAGCATATTTTAAAGAGTTTGGAAGTTTTAGAAAAGCACTTAATGAAGCAGGGTTTGAAAAACAAAAAATATATAGAAACAAAAAACGGCACAAAATGTCGTTCTACGTATGAGTTAAAATTAGCTCAAGTTTTAGAATCTTATAATATATCATTTGAAAAACGAAGTTCTTTATAAAGATGTAATTCCAAATTTTATGCGAAAATATAGATTTGATTTTGTCGTAGAGTTAAACAATCGTAAATATTATATTGAATTATTTGGTATTGAAGGTAATGAGTTATATGAAAAGCGAAAGCAGGAAAAGATTCAAATTTGCGAAGAAAACAATATCCCATTAATTCAATTGTATCAAAGTGATATATATTCAAAAACTAATCAAGAAATTTATGAAACATTATTTAATTATATAAAAGATTTGAAAGAAGTGGCGTAACTACTATTGTTATCTCACTTCTTTTTTGTTGTTTGAAAGGAAGTGAGATTTTATGGGTAGAAAAATACAACACAATAATATTGTTACTGATGAGTTATTGACTCAGTGCAATAAAGAGAATATAAAGTTAGGAAATGACTTTTTGGATTATCTTCGTTCAGTTGATAGATCCCCAAACTAACAATCAATGCATATAGACGTGACCTTTACATTTTCTGGGTGTATTTACTTCAGCATTGTGACAACAAATTCTTTATTGATTTATCTAAGAGGGATATTGCTCGTTATCAGAGTTTTTGCCTTACTGAATATAAATGGTCGCCAGCTAGAATGCGTAGAGTAAAATCTACTCTTTCTTCTCTTTCAAATTATGTGGAAGCTATATTGGATGATGAGTATGAAAATTTTAAACCAATTATACGCAAAATTGAAAATCCAGCAAATGAGAAAGTATTTACTAAAACTGTATTATCCGATGAACAAGTACAGGGTATGCTTGATTATTGGGTTGAAAAAGGTAAATATGACAAGGCTTGTATTTTAGCATTAGCTGCATTTAGTGGCAGACGTAAGAGTGAGTTACCACGATTTAAAGTATCTTATTTCGATGATGAAAATATCATATACGGTTCTTTATATAAAACGCCTGAAAAGATTCAAACAAAGGGAAGAGGCTCCAGGGGTAAAATGTTAGTGGTGTATACACTTGCAAAACCGTTTAAGCCATATTTTGATTTGTGGATGAATTATAGAAAAGAACACGGAATTGAATCAGAATGGTTATTTCCAAAGAAAGTTAATGGAGAATATATAGATGAACCTATGGATTCAAGCACTCTTGACAGTTGGGCTGATACATTCAGCAAACATTTAGGAGAAGACTTTTATTTCCACAGCCTTCGTCACTTCTTTACAACTTCTTGTTCTCGAAGCGGTCTTCCTGATGATGTAATTCAAATGCTAGTAGGTTGGAGTTCCCTTGATATGGTTTCAGTGTACAAGGACATTGATGCAGATGAGCAATTTGCAAAATATTTTGCTGATGGAGAAATAAAACAGGTAGAACAAAAATCACTTTCTGATTTATAAGAAATCCCGATGAAGCTTTCGTCTAACATCATTTTTTCCACTATTAAACAGAGAATATAAAAGTATCATATCTTGGCATTTGCTATTCATGTAGTATTGTAAGACCTATATCTCTCCTACCAACATCTCGGATCATCGGTTTCTCTCAGCCTTCAGAAATGAGAAGATGTTCGTGCTTCTCTACGTTAATGAGAACCTTAATTGACGGATAAGAGTCATTAAACCTTATCAAGTGGTCTTTGCTCCGAAGACTGAAAATATGCGGAGAATGATATGGTAAACGGTTACTCATACACATATCATGCATTTGACGTGTAAGATACACGAGTTAGGAATGAGAATAATTGGAAGCATGAATTAGGTTGCTGATAAGCGACCATATTTTAAATAACTGCATGTGTACAGTGCAATATCAGCTAGTTAGTGCTTTATGCTGATAATTATTGGCTCGTAGTTCAGTGGTAGAACGACAGACTGTTAACCTGTGTGTCGTAGGTTCGATCCCTACCGAGTCGGTTAGATTAAAAGGAAAACGAAAAAATAACAGAAAGGAGTGTATATAATGGCAAGTAGATTATCTATTGAAAATGATAGATTAAAAGTCGGTCAAGTAAAACGAGTAACATCGAATAATGGAAATAAAATTGATTCTATTACTCTTCTACTCAATGAATCTGTGGAAGTTTTATTTGCACCAAATGGCAGTGAGTTAGAATTTACTGTATCAAATCCGAATATTGATATGAGCAATTTGGACTGTACTATTGACAAAGAGACTTTAAGGGATTTAGTAATCAGTTTCAAAGACGCATACAACCAAATAATTGCAAACGAAAGTGAGGGTACAAATTCATGAAATTAAATATCAGCAAAACTATTGATGAAAATATTATTGGTGTAGATATTTCTGTCGCTGAGTTAGGTACATCTGATACCGATGCTGCTACTGAAAAAGATATGTTACATAATTTTGTCAGAACAATCGAATATTCTAAAATATCCTTTAAATCTAATATGAAAGCTGACTCTAATGGAGATCCAGTTACAACTGATAGTGAAGTTGATGATTCAACTATTATCTCTGTTGAATTAAAAGATATTATCAACCAGTCATTTGTTGTAGATGAAAACCTTCACATTACATTCTCTGTAGATGTTACAAAGATTCCTGAATCAGAAGTCAAAGCACCTTTTGATAGTGTTGAGAAACTTGGCAAGGCAAAAGTTGAACTTTTCGCTACTAAGATTCAGGAAGAAATCGGTAAGAAGCTTGCTGAGATTCGTGCCTTGAACACTAAGTTTGAAGGTGAAACAGAAGTTATTCTGTAAAAATAATGGGTGGTACTCTTCCACCCTAAATATGGGGCATTAGTCAAAAGGTAAGACAATGGATTTTCATTCCATGAGTATCGGTTCGAGTCCGTTATGCCCTATTTTTTATGCGGTAAACCTGATGCCAAAACCTATTTTTTGGATGCATACGGAACTTAGGCGTGTAAGCTCAACACTTACTACCGCCCTATGCCCTTTGCGGTCTTCGGACTGGTACTGTTGTAACAATAGGACACGTCCTATGCAGTTTAGATGAAAGCTCGCCATTCGAGGATGGAATGAGAAAGGCAATATCATTTTGGAATTTTATCAAATATCAATTTTCTTAACTTGAGTTGGTATTTGTCATAATGAGATTCCCAATCAAATTCTTTTGTATTATCTAAGATATCTTGTTTGAGATTTTCGAGTTGCTGTTTATCTGTTTTATGCTTCATGATAATCGGTAATTCGTTAACCTCGTTCTCATAAAATAAAATGGTTGCAATAATACAATTCTTATTGGCAAACAACGCAACTAATTCTTGTTTTGTACCCAATACAATTTCAGCCATACCTACTACTCTATTCGTAGTCATAGCTTTACGTAAGAAGTTCATATTCGATTTCTGACTCCATTTCAGGAATTAAATAATATGATTTATCTATGAGTAGGTCTGATATTTCCTTTGATTTACAGAAATATTTTATTGAAAGTGTTATATCTTTGTTTGATGTAATTGATTCTATATCATGTTGTTCCAAAATAACATACTTATCTTCTGCATATTTATATCCTTTTACAATATCTTCATTGTGGATTTCTTTATTACAAGATGGACAAAATTTGATATAACGCACTCTTTCTTTGGAGTCTTTGCAGAGTTGATTAAGTTCTATAGAACTATTGTGTGATGTTTTTAACATTTTTACGGGAATATATAAATCTTTGAATTGAATTGCAGTTTTATATGAAGCGTTCATGATAGTTTCTCCTTAGATACTTTTGGTTTAGTATATGGAGAAATTTGAAAAATATTATCTTAATATAGGACAATTTGGTAGTCCGCTAGTTTTGGGAACTAGACGTTGTAGGTTCGAGTCCTACTATCCAGGCTACCGCCCTATACAGTTATAATCAGTTTGGCTACTGATTGGTAAATTTAATACTGTGTTAAGAAAGAGTCATTTCATGTGAGATGGCTCTTTTGTTATGGTCAGGTGTCCGAGTCTGGTTTATGGTGCTTCCCTGCTAAGGAAGTGTGCATATATTTGCACCGTTGGTTCAAATCCAACTCTGACCGTTAAGTACAAAAATAAAAGAGAGGTTTGCACCTCTCTTTAAAAACCGAATAGTATCTATTTGCGCTCCCTTTACACCCAGTAAATGCAGTCCCAATGTGGCCGGTCGTGTTCGAAGTAAACCACATGCTCCACCGCTTACACCTTGACACAAAAATTGTGCCAAGGCTTGCTTACCATACTACTTGTTTGAAAAAGTAGAGAATAATTATAAAGAAAAATATTTTTACAATTCCTCTAACAATTTCATCAAAGAATCCATTCTTTTGTAAAAAATTATAAATGGAATATTTCTTTGTTTTTAAGTATGAAGCAATTCTTTTTACTGGGTGTTTCATAGAAGCCTCCATTCTTAAATACTATTCAGTTGTCAAGTTTCAATTTATGGGTTAAGTATACACTTTTCTCTACCCAAAATCAAGACAAAAAAGAGAATAAATATATAGCCAATTATAAGAGGATAGTTACTGTTTCGGTTGCAGGTGGTTGGAATTAAGAGAAGAATAATGAGGACTGATCATCTTCGTGAATGACTGTACTCCATATCCAGTCACTCTTCTCTTCTATTATTGTTGTTGATATGGAGAGATTGGAGAAATGATGAATGGTAGGAATTTACAAAATTGAAAACAAAGTAAATGGTAAAGTTTATATTGGTCAAAGTATTGATATAAAAATAAGATGGTATAACCACAGAAAAGAATTAAATGGAAACAGACATCATAATGAACATTTACAAAATGCATGGAACAAATATGGAGAAAGTCAATTTATTTTTAACATTATTGAAGAATGTACAGTAGAAAATATTGATGAAAGAGAAATATACTGGATCAATTATTAAAATGCAACGAATGGTAAATGCGGTTACAATATGACACTTGGTGGACAAGGAATTCATGGCTATTTATGGAGTGATGAAGGTAAACAACATCTATCAGATATAAGAAATCCAGAAGCAATTTTGCAATTGGATTTGAGTGGAAATATTATTGAGCGTTGGCGAAGTGGTTCTTATGCAGCAAGAGAAACTGATTTTCCTGTTAGTGGTATTATGAATTGCTTTCGTGATGATGGAGATCAATATCAAGCACACGGATTTATATGGGTGTATGAATCTAAATATTATAGTAAAGAATTTGATATTAATACTTATGTGGATAAATACATTAAACCACGTCCAAGAATTATTGAATATGATTTGTATGGAAATATAAATAAAATATGGAATAATGCTGTTGAAATAATGAATGAATATGGTGAAAAATCTGTTATTTATAAAGCATTAACTTGTGTACTAAAACATGATAGACGTTCAATTAAAGGAAAAATATTTTTGTATGAGAATGATGATTTTGAATTAACAGATGAATACCTTAGAGACATTAGAATTAAAACAGCATCTTATAAAATTAATCAATTTGATAAGATGAATAATTTTATAAAAACATGGACTCAAGAAGAAATAAAAAATAGTGAATATTTATTTTCATCAGTAAGACATTTTTGCACTCAAGCATATGTAGGAAATTTTATAAATAAACCTCTATATAATTATATATGGAGATATGAATAGTAGAACACCTTTATCTTTTGATATAGGTGTTATTTTATTGGAATAAAAGGAGGTGGTCGATAGTTTGGCTACGACAAAAGAGACACAGCCCACAAAATTAACGGCTGCACAATTAAAGAAAAAAGTTGAAACACAGGAAGAGAAAATCAAGTCACTTAAAGAAGGTGCTTGGTGTTACATGTGTGATACACATAAAACTAAAGATAAATTTTATATGAGTACAGATCCTATGTGTAAAAGTGGTCTTACTCCTATTTGTAAGGACTGTGCTCGTAAAATAGCATTAAAAGTAGACAACAAGAATGTTGAGCATGAACCTGATAAAGAGTCTGTAAAGCTCGCATTGAAATATTTAAATAAGCCATACCTTGACAGGATATGGGATTCAAGTATGCAGGAAATGGAAAACCTTGCTTCTGGAAGAGTTAAATCTAATATTTGGGTTGCATATATCCGTCAGATCTCAATGGGGCAATATAATGGTATGACATATTTTGATTCTGATTTTTATAAAGTCAAAACAAATATATCAGAAGATAGTTCTGACAATTCTTTTGTAGAAAATAAAGATAGTTCAGATGAAGAAATAATGTCAGCTTATGAACAGAATAAAAAAGATGCTATAAGGCTATTAGGCTATGATCCATTTTCAAAAGAATCAACTGCTGAACAGCCTTTTTTATATGCAACACTTATTGGTTATTTGGATGCCGCTGAAGAAGCAAATGATGATAGAATGCGACTCTCCTCTATTATTGAAATTGTAAAAGGATTTAATCACATAGAGAAAATGAATGATATTATCGCAAGGCTTATGAATGACTACACAAATATTGAAGCAAATATATCTACTATTAAAAATCTCGAAGATACAAAAAGTAAAATTACTGCTTCTGTATTGAAACTTGCAGCAGATAATGGAATTTCGTTGAAGCATAGTGTTAATTCGACTAAGGGCGAAAACACATGGACTGGAAAAGTCCGTAAAATGAAAGAAATGAATTTACGAGATGCAGAAGTAAATTTATATGATGCGGAATACTCTGCTGGTCTAAAGCAAGTTGCAGATATCAGTAACGCTTCTATCTTAAAGCAGATTATGTTAGACGAAAATGATTCAGCAGATATGATTATTCAACAGAGAGAGCTTATTACAAAATATAAAAGAATTGCTGATGAGTATGAAGAAAAAGCCCGTATTTTACTAAGAGAAAACATTGACTTAAAAGCTCTCGTAAAAGAAAACAGAATCAATATTGAGGAGGATTAGTTATGGCGTTTGAGACTACTGAATCTGGAATATTGATACCCAAAAATTATGAAATTTATGTTAAACCAACTGAATTTCAAATATCTGAAAGGAAGTTGGAAGGATATAAAAAATTAGCGGAAATAAAGCAATTTGGGATTAAATACCCGACAAAATTTATGAAAGAATTTATAGGAGTTGAGCTTCTTGATGCACAAGAATATACTTTTATGAATTCTTGGACAAAACCATTTGTGTTATGGTTGGAAAGTCGTGCCGCAGGAAAGACGACATTACTTGCTTTATTTACCATAATAAAGGGACTTCTGTTCAACAACTACAGAACGTACATTTGTTCAGGAACAGCAGACCAGTCCCAAGAAACTTTTAAGAAGATCGAAGATATTGCATTAAAAAATATTTGAATCAATGACTGGTCTTACAGATGTTTTTAAAAATGAAGTTGAAATATCGCAAGCAAACTCAAATGGATTTATCCACAATCCAATGGGATTTACATATAGGCTATATAATGGTAGCTTTGTAAAAACATTGAATAGTAATATCAATGCCAAAAGAGGTAAGAGGTGTGAGTGCGTCTGTTTTGATGAGGGCGGCTGGCTCTCAGAAGAAGAATTTAATGTTATTGGTGCATTTACAACTCTTGATTCAAATTTCAAACTTGGTGGAAATATTGATATATCTTCTCTTCCAAAGGAATTTCCACATCAACTCTTATATGCTTCTTCTGCTTCTTCTATTGACACAGCTTTTTATCAAAAGTATCGTGATTTTTCCAAGAAAATGATGTTAGGTGATCCAAAATATTTTGTAGCAGATATTAACTGTGATGTTGTTATTAATGCTACTTTTCATGGCAAACCTTATGTTCCACTTTTGAATAGAGAAACCGTTGAGACAGAATTAAGAAATAATCCAGAAAAAGCTCAACGTGAGTATTATAATAAATTCACTCAAGACGGGAATGCGAATCAGATTATTAAAAGAGCTTTAATTGTTAGAAATTCTTATACTCGTCCACCTGTATTATGTAATGATACAAATGAAAGAACATTTGTTTTAGCATATGATCCAGCACGTTCAACCGATAATTCAATTTTAGGTATAGGTGAATTACTTTATAACGAGGAAGATGGATATACAATGGATATTGTAAATGTTGTATCCTTTTCCGATTTAGGTCTTAGAAGAAAGACACCCATGATGACTCAAGACCAGATAAAAGAAATTAGGAAAATACTTCTTGATTATAACGGTGAAGCTTTGGATTATGACAATATTGAAATTTTCTTAGCCGATGCCGGTTCTGGTGGAGGTGGAAACTCTTGGGTTCGAGACAGTTTAATTGAAGATTGGAAAGATAAAAAAGGTAATGTTCACCGTGGTTTATTGGATAAGGAATATAACAATGGTGATGTGTATGCTAAAAGATACCCTAATGCAGTTGAAAAACTGAAATTAATTGAACCATCAAAATATAAATCTGAAATGTTTGAGGCTTTAATAAAAATGGTTGAAGCAGACAAAATTCATTTTACAGAAAAATATGATAACAAAGGTTATCTCAATATCATGGAAGTTGACACCAAACTTATGAATGAATCGGAAGAAAAGATTCGTGCAGAATTAGACAAATTGGATTTGAGCATTGATGAATATGAAAATGAACTGGAAGAAAGACTTTCATTGATTGAAGCTGCTAAAACGCAAGTGTATAAATTAACACCTGATGAAGAAGTCGCATTAGTTCAGATTGATGCAATGAAAGAGGAAATTGTTAATATCTGTAGAAATAAGCGTGAAGGTGGTAAGGATTCATTCAAACTTCCTGCGTATAAAGACGCTGATACAGGAGCTTCTGAAGCTACTATGCATGACGACCGTGCGTATGTCTTGGCTATGCTTGGATGGTATTTATCTGAAAAACGAATGGATCATATCAGAAATAAAAAAAAGAGAAAAACTTTGACATCTCTCAAATGGTAGGAATATCAAAACGTGCAACTAGCTGGAATAGACATTCTAGTTAGTTTTTTAATGTAAAAATATAATGTGAAAGGTGGTGACTATAAGGAAATGTCAAATACAGCTAATAAAACGAATAGTAAAAAATATATTGATATGGATTATTCCGACAAAAAAGAGCCAGCAGAAGTCATGGTCGATGGAACAAAAATAGGTACTTCTACAAAGAAGTATGCGCAGATACTTGATTTTGCAACGCTCCAAAATATATTAACTCAAAATGTCGGTAAGACACAATCAAAGACATATGTTCAGTATACAAAAGAAAAACTGATAACATATATTCAGTCACCACTTGCCAATTTAGATAATATTAGGGATGTATCGCAATATCTATATCGTATTAGTTCAAATTATAGGACATTAATAAATTATTATGCCAATATGCCACTTTACTCATACAATGTCATCTTTAAAAATGAAGATTGGACAAAAACACCCAAGAGTAAAGATTTTATAAATGATTATCAAACTTTATGTAAAAGACTTCAAATTATGGGATTAAAAAATTTGAGTCCAAAAATTATTGCCACATGTTTACGTGATGGCATTTATTGCGGATTTACATATGATGATGAAAACTCATTTTTTATAAATGATTTAGATCCAAAGTATTATAAAATATCTGGTATTACCGAAGGTGGAACATATATTGTAAAATTCAATGCTGCATATTTTGACTCTAGTGACAATAAAGAATTTTTGTATGGAATAAATAATGATGGCGAAGGAACATGGGATAAGATATTTGTACAAGGATATGAGGATTATAAATCAAAGGGAAGAGATTTCCAATGGTTTGAATTACCGCCTGAAAGAACGATTTGTACAATCTGTGGTGAAGATCCAGTTGTTCCTCTTCCATTCTTTGTAACTGTTTTTCAGAATTTATTGGATTTGCTTGATTACAACGATTTAATTAAAGCAAAAACAGAGTTGGAAAACTATGTATTACTTTTGAGTAAAATTCCACTTATTAGTGGATCTGATGAAGTAAATGATTTTGCCGTTGATTTGGATTTGGTTCGATTATCACAACAAATGATTGATGAAGTTGCGCCAGATCTATGTGCTACTGCTTTTTCTCCTTGTGAGGTTGAACCAATCTTCTTTAATAATAAGAATCAAGTAGATGACACAAATGCTTTCTCACAAGCAATTAAAAATTTATTTGAATCTTTAGGTCTTAGTTCTGCACTATTCGGTGACAGTGATAATTCTATAGGTCTTAGACACAGCATTCGTGTTGATGAATCTCTTATGTTCTACCAACTTTCTAAGTTAGAAGCAAATATTAAAAGATATATCAAACTTAATATTTCTGAAAAATTTGATTTTTATTATCATCGTGCAACAGTATTTAGTCAAGATGAGTATATATCTTCGTTAAAGGACTATGCGACACTTGGTCTTAAAAAGTTAGATTATGCTACTGTTACTTCTACCCCATTTGAGGTTATGAATAGTACATTTATGGAAAATGCTATTGGTATAAATGAAATGTGGAAACCATTATCGTCTTCATATACACAAACTGATAATGATTCTGGTAGGCAGACAAAAAAAGATGATGAACTATCTCCAGAAGGAATATCTAGTAGGGATGGAAATAAAAACGAAGGTACACAAGCAGGAAAATAAGGAGTAGTTGAATGGAAGGAAAATTTTTAATCACAGCAGATGCTACTACTGCTTCTGCTCTTGTGAAATGTGGTTTTCAGAAAATGGAAACTGGTAATAAAAACATCTACACATTTCTGAATAATTCTTCAATTAATTTTTCAGATAGTGTTGATACAAATAAAGTAAAAAGTACAAACATACTTACATTTTAGTCGTCTTCCTAGACGGCTTTTTATTTTGTCGGAAAGGAGGATAAATGGCTAAGAAAAATACAAAACGTCTTTTATTTATGGAAGATTTATATGATTTTTATTCAAATAAATATAAGCGTTCAACACATTTTAGTGCAGAAAAATCAGGACATCAAATTTTCGTACAAGTACCTGCCGAATTTGAAGTAGATAAGAACGCTGATTATAAAGATGAATCACTTCTATTTTGCAAAGTTAAGTTAATGCATTCTGGTGAGAATAGAAATCATTCTAGTGTAACAGATGAAGCATTAAAGAAGGCTTCAAAAACATTGGCATACAAGCCTGTATTGGCAAATTTTATGGAATATGAAGATGAAGAAACTGGTAAGACATTAAAAGATTTCACTTCACATGATATGGAATTAAACGATGATGGCTCGGTAAATTACATCGAAAAACAGGTTGGTTGCTTTACATCTGATAAACCATTCTTTGAAGTTGAAGAAGAAACTGGACACAACTTTTTATATGGATATTGTGCTATTCCAGTTGATTATACAGATGCAGCTTCAATTATAGAAAGAAAAAATGGAACAAAGATTAGCGTAGAACTTGCTGTTAATGAGATGGAATATTCTGGGAAAAATAAGGTTCTTGAATTAACTGATGTTGTTATTATGGGTGCGACTTTACTTGGCAAAGATCCAGACACAAAAAAAGATATTGGTGAAGGAATGCTCAATGCAAGGTTAGATATTGCTGATTTTAATGCAAAAAATAATAGTCTATTTTCAGACTATGATTCTACTTTAATTGATTTACAAGAACGACTCGAAAAACTTGAGTCTGCTTGTTTCAATAATAAAAAAGATATTAGTGGAAAGGAGGAAACAATCGAAGTGGAAAAGGAAAAATTTGAAGAGGAAGTTACTGAAACTGTAGAGGTGACTGAAACAGAAGAAACCACTGAGGAGGAAGTAACTGTAACAGAGAATGAATCTGAGGAAACAGTCGATGAAACCTCCGAAGAAACAACTGAAAATGTCGAAGAAGATACAGTAGAAAATACACAGAACGAAACTGAGACTACAGACACAAACGCAACAGAGAATGAATTTGTGAATCCAGAAAAATATTCTGTAACAATGTCTGATGGTTCTGTAAAAGAGTTTTCTTTATCATTAGATGAGATTGCTATGTCTCTTTACAATCTTGTTAATAAAATGTATGGAGAAGCAGATAATGCTTATTATGGAGTAACTGTTTATGAAGATAATACTCTTATTATGTCTGATTATTGGAATGGAAAATATTACAGACAGTCATTCAATAGAGATGGAGACAATTTCTCATTAGTAGGCGATAGAGTTGCTGTTCACTCTGTATGGGTAACTGACGAAGAAGATGCTTCTCTTAATGAGATGCGTTCCAACTACTCTTCTGTTGTATCTGAGTTAAATTCTTATAAAGAAAAAGAATTAGATGAAAAGAAAGAAAATTTATTTAATTCTGAAGATTATAACGGAATCAAAAATACAGAAGATTTTGCAGAGTTAAAGAAACATTCAAAAGAATATTCATTAGATGAATTATCAGAAAAACTTGACAAGATAATTAGTAAATCTGTGAAAAATGGTACATTTAGTTTTTCTAACAATGAGCATGAAAAGAAATTAACACATGTCAATTTTGCTCAAAATCTTGTTGATGAGAAACCTAAGAAAAATTCATTCTTAGATGGTTTATTAAATTGTTAAAAATTACAACTATTTACAGTAACAATTGAGACTTTTATAAGTCTCTTTTTTAATGCAAAAATCAAAGAAAGGAAATGAAAATTATGGCACAGTTTGGAAATATTTACACAGATGCTAACGGCACAGAATATACAAAGCATCCTGTAGCTAGAGTTAGCAAAGTCAAAGATGACGCACATATTTACGATTTAGTTGATACTGCAAATGCAATTAATCAGGGAGCAAACCTTGTTCCTGGAGATCATGTAGACGGAGACTTACAGCTTAGAGCTGCTAAGACACCTGCGATTGGAAACAAAATTGTTTTCGTTTGTGATGTGCCTCTTAATTATAGAGATTATACAAAGCTCGATCAGGCTGAGTGGCAGTTTGTAAACAAAGCAGGAAAAAGAACAAAGGCTTATGAAGTTGGTAAGGATGATGTTCTCGGTGTATCTGATTATGCATTTACAACTACCGTTACAGCAAAAACAACTCCTGCAATTGGAAATTATGTAGTAGTTGATGGTTCAAGAGCTTGGAAGGAATTAGTAAACACTACTGCGGAAGCTACATTAAAAACTTATGGTTTCTTAGCAAAGGTTATTGGATACGAGAAGTATCAGTTTGACACTGTTGTTTTATTTGAAGTTATTCGCAACGAAGATGTTGCAACTGCGTAATCGAAAGGAGGACATATAAATGAACGTATTAAGATTTGCAGAATTAACAAGTGCATTTAATGACGCTGAGTCTGGAATGACAGCACAGGAAAATGCTGATAAGATTACTAGCATTATGCTTGATGCTTCTCATGGTGTATATGAAGAGTACTCAAAAGAGGAAACAAATAAAATTATTAGAAATTTATTTAATAAGATTTCTGGTTTTGATTTTAAAACAGCTACTCCTATGCTGAGAAGACAGGATTGGAGAGATCATAAGAATGCTTACTATACAATTATCGAAGATGTTGTAGTAGATAAGCTTAATTCAGGATGGGGTGAAGATCCTTTCTTTGAAGCTTATGTAGAGGAAAAGAACCTTGCACTCGGCGACAAGAATGAGTTTTATGTAGATGAAAATTCTCTCTTACAGGTTTCTAAGTTCGCTGGAAACCATCATGATATTGTCGCTCAGAAAGTAGGTTTCGGAAAGAGTTTCAGTGTAGATACATCTTGGTATGCAGTAAAGGTATACAATGATTATGAATTATTCCGTGCTGGTAAAATTGATTTTGCAGCAATGATTGATAAGATGTACAAGTCTATTGAAAAGTATCGTAGAGATGCTATCTTTACAGCATTTATGGGTGCTAATCAGACACTTCCTGCCGACCTTCGATTTGATATCACTCCTTCTGCTTCCACAATGGCTGACCTTAAAGATGCTATTGAAGATGTAAAGACTGCAACAGGTAAGGAAGTAGTTCTTGTAGGTCGTGAAACAGCACTTAGCAAACTTACTGCTCTCGTTTCTTATGATTGCTGGTCAGAGTCAATGAAGAATGAAAAGTATGAGACTGGAAAACTTGGTAAGTGGGAAGGTTATGACTTAATGTACATTCCTCGTGTAAACGAGCTTAATACTCGCACTGACGCTTTTACAGATGAACAGAAGAACCTTATTATGATCCTTCCTGTTGATCCTGAGTTCAAACCAATTAAGAGAGTAAATGAAGGTGATGTTGCTTTTTATGAAGATGGTATGGATGGAAGCAAGAAGAATATGCTTGTATCTGCTGAGATTGCATATAAGGAAGGTATTGCAGTAGTTATTAATCAGCTTTACGGTACTATTGACGTAAGATAATAAAAATAATTTTGTGCATGGTAATAGTTATTGCCATGCACTTTTTATAAAGGAGAAAAGGAATGGCTTATACAAAAAAAACAACAACTACAAAAACTGACGATTCAGTTACTAATACAACTAAGGTTAATACTTCAAAAAAAGAAATCAAAAAATTTCAGCCTGGTGACATGATTTTATGTAGATGTGCAAGACCGAATAAAGTAATCTTCTATTCTTCTAAAACTGATACTCGCTATGAGTTTGGTGGTTATGGAGATGTAAATGAAGTTGATTATTCTGATTTACTTAAATTAAAGTCATCAAGAAGTCCTATTTTGTTTCAGCCAAAAATTCTTATTGAAGATGAGGATTTAAGAGAACAGTGGAAAAGAGATTTAGAATCTGTATCTCATGAATATGAGGGTGTGTATAATACAGAAGAAATTTTTGAGAAAACACCTGATGAGTTTGAAACATATTTGAGAAAGGCTTCCAACGGTGTAAAAGATCTTGTAAGACTTTGTGCGATTAATCTTATTAGACAAGAAAAATTAACAGACCTTAGATTAATTAGAATTATTGATGATGTATTAGGTACAAAATATAAAGAATTTATTTAAATTGGAGGTGTATAAATGACAAATTACACCGACATCTTTAATATTTTTTTAAATAAGATTTCAGACGTTAAGTTACTTGATATGGATGATAATGATATAAATCAAATGCTGACTTCATGGATGACGAGTGCTATTTCCAAAATGAAAAAATGTAAATCTGATTTATCTAGTAGAGATGACGAAATTCAAGAATTTAACAGTGATTTATTGGATATTGAAAAAGAAATTATTGCTACTGGAATGGTAACAGAATGGCTCGCACCACAGCTTAATTCTACATTATACACAAGTCAATTTTTTGGAACAAAAGAAGAAAAGTTTTATGCACAAGCAAATCAATTAGAAAAGTTACAAACATTATCAGAAAAAAATAGAATCGAAGCAAGAAAACTTGCTCGTGACTATTCATATCAGACTTTTATAAATGAAAATTTGAGTTAGGCGGTGAGTTATGGAAAGTAAATATGGAAATTTTAAGATAACTCAAATTGTAGAACATAAACAAGTTTTGCATGATAATATTCTTGCATTATTATATATGAAGGAAGAAAATTCGCCTACATTAGATAACTATTTTTCGTCTCTTCTTTGGAGACTAAGTGGTTATAATGAAATATTTGGTAATCAAGCGATTATGATTGACATTATGTCAAATTTGGAAGAAGCAAGAATTGAAGCCAGTAATGCCAAATGTAACTTTCAAAAATATAGGAAATTAGTATTAGACTCTTTTAATATGATTGACAAGTTAAAGGAGGAATAAACCATGAGTGTATATGATTTACATAGAAAACGCATGAAGTCACAGGGTAACACCATCGGGCAAATTCACAAGCAACAATCTGACGATATCATGGAGCAGACATTTGAAAACGACATCGCTACAAAAACTTGTTATATTTATGACCATTTTCATGACGATTTTTTCACAGATGAACATGGAATTACACGTTCACTTGCTGAAGGTATGACATACGAAAACACCAATAAGACAAAGATAGATGCAAAGTTTATTATCAAATCTTATCAGTCAATGGATAAAGATCAAGTGGAATACTATCTGATGTTTCGTCCAAGTCAGCCTGTGAGATTCAATGAAGGTGATGACCTTTATTATTATGAGACTGATTTTAGAAAACGCTATGGAGCGACATTTCCGATAGGGCTTTTCGTGGACGTTCCAGATGATAGAGGAGTTTATCATAAATGGATTATTTGCCGTGATGAACCAGCTAATCAGTTTCCTAAGTATCTGATTTTGCCAGTAAATTACGAACTTACATGGATTGAAAAATCTAATGATAAGCGTATTAAGAGACGTATGTGGTGTTGTTTAAGACAACAGAATTCGTATACTATAGGAACTTACACAGACCGATATTTTACACACACAGATAATCAGGATAAGATATGGTTGCCAATGAACTTTATTACAGAGAAGTTTTGGTACACTTCTGAAGATTCTAAAAACATGCGTGTTGTAGTAAGTGCTTTAACAGAACATCCTACAGTATGGACAGTGACCAAGGTTGAAAATTCAATGCCATTTGGTATTCAAAAACTTACTATATATACTGCATTTTGGAATGAACATACTGATTATGTCAATCTTGAAACAGGCGAAATGTATGCGAACTATTTTGATTCAGAAATCGCCCCAACAGATCCATCTAATCCAACTACTCCCCCATCTTCTATCACAGCAAGAATCTCAGCATCCACTTCAACAATCAAAGTCGGTGGTTCTTATAAAAATCTTACAGTAAATCTATTCAATGATTCCAATGAAGATATTACAACTGAATATGCTGATGCAACCTTTACATGGACTTGCTCTATTGATAATGAAGATTGGACTGATAAAGTTACATGGCGAGCTGGTACAGAATACAATCAAAAGAAAGTAAAGTTTCCTAATGATAATTCTGTTATTGGCAAAATATTGTCTGTTAAATGTGAAATTGTTAAGGATGGCTTGCCGATTGAATCTGAAATTTTGCCATTAGAATTAACTGAATAGGAGGTGTTTTATGGCAGAAAAATTAGTTACAAAGAATGATTTGTTAAATAAGCTTCGTGCATATAAGACTACTCCTGATGATGATGTAATTCTATACAAGCAAAAAATCAAGAATGCTTTGTTATCAAATCCATGTTTGCTATACGCTCTCAATGATAAAAAGTTGGAATCTGAATTGTTCGACAAAAATGGAAACATCAATTGGGAATGGAATGAAGATACCAAGCAATATGAACCTCTTGGTGAATGGGATAGATATTTTGGAAGTGATTCTCTTATTCGTCCATTTTTATTTATTCCAGATACACAGACAACAGTTAAATGTTATGTGTGTTATCAAGTAGGGTTTAGAGATACGGTTAAATATCAGTCAGGATTAAAAGAAACACAAGTTACTTTTACTATCTTTGCTCATGGAGATGACCGTATGGATAAATTGACTGGAATTCCAAGGCATGACCTTATTGCTTCCATTATAAGAGAACGATTCGCATGGTCTAATATATTTGGTATGCAGACATATCTTACACAGGATTATGAATCTACAGTTGATAACAATTATGTGGCTCGCACTCTTGTATTTGAACTTACTGACTTAAATAGTAAAGTTCGTACACCTTATGGTGGAAAACCATCTGTTGTAAATTACGGTATAAGGCGGTGATTGTTTGGATGTATTAGAAACATTGGATAGTCTTCAATCTGCCGCTGAAGAAGATGAAGCCAAAAAACAAAAAGTTAGTAAAAAGCCAGAATACCATTTCGACAAACTTAAAATGTATTTTGGTGAGGATTATACAATAAATGGTATAACTATTTCAATTCCAACCATAGGAGATATTTTAAATATTGGCGAATCAAAATTCTACCAAGCAATCTCTCCTTTTCTTAGTAATTCTACTTCTATTCGAGTTCTTCTTTATGATGTATTTAAAAAGGATTGGAACAAAACAAAAGATATTGAAGTGTTTTATATCTTATATCAATTGATCGAAGATAAAGAGCCGTTAAAGCTACTATTCAAAGATTTTAGTTTTGATGGATTTGAACTAATTCAAGCAAGAAAAAATGTTGACGATCCAGAATACAATCATCTTGCGCTTTTAAATCAAGATAAAAATATGATTATTTATGATGATGAATATATGGAAATTGCCGAATTTATTCGAGCGATGATGAATGTTCATCCAAAGGTTGAAAAGGCAAAAGGTAAAACAACAAAACAATGGATTTTACAAGAAGATAGAATGAAAGCAGAACAGGATGATAAAAAGAAAGGCGAATCAACTCTTTTACCACTTGTTTCAAGTTGTATAAATCATCCTGGGTTTAAATATAATTTGGAACAATTAAAACAAGTGAATATATGTCAGTTTATGGATTCTGTAAACAGAATTCAAAAATATGAACAGGGAACGGCTGCTCTACATGGGATCTATGGTGGCATGGTGTCGGCTAAAGATGTTCCTGAAGATTTAATCAATTTTATGGGCGAATTATAATCGCTCATTTTTTATTGCATAAAAATAAAAATTTTAAAGGAGGAAAATAATTATGGCATTTAAATTAGGTGACGTAATCGTAGATAGACTTCAGTTTGGTTACGGTGCAAAGTCTAATGGTACACCTCTGTATGCTTTAACACAGCTTACACAGGCAAATATTGATATTACTGCTGACTCAACAGATATCAATGATAAGGATGGAAACCTTGTATATCGTAAGTATACAGGTAAGAAAGGTGAGGTTACTGCAACTAACGCATTCCTTAACCTTGCTGTTGTAGAAACTATTTCTGCTACTGATGCTGAGATTGCAACCGCAGATAAGGGTATTGTTATGCCGATGATTCAGATCGTAAAAGCTGGCGAGACATTGGATGTTACGGGATTTGTTGAAGGTTCTATTCATGTAAATGCTCTTTCTACAAAAGGTTCTATGGGTAAGGACGAATTTAGGAAAGGATCTGCTGCTTCTGCTACTGAATATGCAATTAAGCATACTGATGAGGTAAAAGATTCAGGAGATCAGCATGTAACAACTCCTGCGAGTGATGTTTTAACACCGCCTACAGCAGATGATGAAACTCAGTATATTATCAAGTATAAGAAGACAATTAAGAGCGGAGCAAAGATTACTAACTCAGGTAAAAAGTTCCCTAAGTCTCATGAATTGTTCTTCAAGGCACTTGTAGTAGATAAATGTGAAACTGATGTATTAAAAGCAGCTATCATTCATATCCCTTCATTTATGCCAAGTCCTGAATTCTCACTTGCATTACAGGGTGGTGATTCTCAGACGATGGATTATAAGGGTTCTATGATGTTAAATGCTTGCTCTACAGATGGAGAACTTTTCTCTATTTATTATATTGATGAGGAAGAGGATGACATCGAATTATAAGAACACGTAGGGCAGTTTAACTACTGCCCTCTTCTTACAAGGAGGAACAATGACAAAGAAAGAATTGAGAACTTGTGTGCTTTGCGGTAAAACTTATTCATTTTGTCCAGTTTGTAATCCAGAAGATCGTTTGAAACCAACATGGTATTTTTGTTGGTGCTCAGATAATTGCCATGAAATTGACGAAGTGACTTCTGCTTTTGAAGACGTACGCATGACAGATATCGAAGCAAAAGCAAAATTAGAAAAATTAGATTTAAGCAGAAAAGAATACTTTGGCGAAAGTTATAAGAATTCTATCGTTTCTATTATGAAGGCAAAAGCACAAGTTATTAAGAAAGAAAATAAAAAGACAGAGGCTAAATCTGTCAAAAAGGATATTGTTACAAAAGTCGAAAAAGAGGCTGAAAGTAATGTTGAATAGTGATTTTAAATAAGGGATTATAACATACCACTATTCAATGTTATAATCCCTATTTTTTACGCTATTCAACTGAGGAATAAAAAAGGAATGATAATTGAAAGTAATTTAAAACCAAGAAATTACACCGAAAAAGAAGTTGTCCGTATATATAATAGAGATCAACAAACTTTTTACATCGACTCTAATGTTTATCCAGTGGATGTATATACGAGTTATAGCCCCAAATGTGAAAAGAAAATTATAATAATGACTTTTATTAGAAACGACACAAAAGACGTTTATAAGAAATGGTGTAATCATGAATTAATATAGAAGGGAGGATTTATTATGGCAGTAATTATTGGTTCAGCAAGAATTGATGAACGTGGAAGACTTTCAGGTGGACAAGCAGGCGATCAGAAACAGAAATCTTCCACTAATGATACAATTGGCGAAGTAAGTATGCAGAACTTTTATGTACATTCTAAAGGTTGGTACATTTTGCGTCCTAAAGATGCGAATATTGCTAAGAAAATGGCTTCAAATATGAAGACTGCCTGTAACAATGCCAACATTGGTTACGATCAGATGAATCGCTTGGGTGTAATGACTTATGGTGTAAATTCAAAAGTTAAAACAGAAACAGACTGTTCTACGCTTGTACGTGATTGTGTAAAAGAAGCAAGCGGTAAAGATCCTGGTAACTTTTCTACATTGAATGAAGCAGATATGTTAGAAAAATCTGGATTATTTGAAAAGAGAATTGCGTATACGTATAACACGACACTTTATACAGGTGATGTTCTTGTCACAAAAACAAAGGGACATACAGTTATCGTTGTTGAAGGTGCTAAAAGGACTAAAAATAAAAAGAATAAAGACACATCTACATATTATCCTAAGTGCGCAAGTAAGTGTACTACTATTTCGTCTGCATTGGATAGTATCAAAGTAGATTCATCAAAAGCACATCGTACTAAAATTGCAAAAGCTAATGGAATTGTTGGGTATGTAGGAAGTTCAGATCAAAATACACGACTTCTTTCATTATTAAAAGCAGGAAAACTCAAAAGAGTATAAATTATAGGAGGAAAAATTATGGATGTAACATTTTTAACAAATTTTGCAGTGCCAATTATTGTTGGTATTTGCTTATGTATTGGATATGTATTAAAGAACATTGTAACAACTGACGCTGTAAATAAATATATTCCACTTATTATGGCTGTTTTAGGCGTTATATTAAATTCATGGATTAACATGTCTTTTACACCGGAAATTTTATTAGGCGGTTTGTTTAGTGGTTTGGCTAGTACGGGATTATATGAAGCATTTAAACAGCTTATTAAGAATTAGAAGGGATGATTATATGAATGGAAGCGATAGAAGAATTAAGTAAAATTGATTTTAATTATTTTATCCTAACTTGTTTTATAATTATGTCTGGATTTATTTCTATATTTGCAATTATTGGAAAATTTTCTGAGATGATCGGAAGACCTGTAAAATGGCTTAGACAAAAAAAGAAGACCATGATCTTTTAGTTAAAACGGCAGAAAATCTTAGCATATTACAAAGTAAAGAGCTTGAAGATGTAAAACAGTCAATTCGACATGATGAAATGATTAAAAGAGATATTACAAAGTTATCAGAAACGGTCGAAGGAATTGCTGCGACTCTCAATGATATGAAAGAAAAAGATAATATCACCGAAGTTAAAAAATTAAAAGAGAAACTTGTTGGATATTATAATAAGTATAAAAATTCTGATGGATGGACAAAGGTTGAAAAGGATGTCTTTTGGGATTTGTTTGAAGAATATGAAAATCGCGGAGGTGATGGCTATATTCACTCAATTGTAGAACCAGTTATGAGAGAATTAAAAGAAATTGATTAACCCATATTCCTCTATTATACCAAATATTCCATTAACCATGCTTATATATTTTTCCAGTATTATACAGTTATAAAAGAATAACTTATACACATACTTATTGCATGGATAATAAAATCGGAGAATATCGGTATAAAAATGACCTAACCCTCAAAGAACTATCTATACGAAGTGGAATATCTACTACGGCTCTTTCTAATTTAGAAAATGGATTGACAAAGGATATATTGCTTAGTCATGCCATTACATTATCAAGAGTATTACATGTAGATTTGTATGAACTATTCTGTATAAGGAAATGATGAGGCGAGGTTTATGACGTATTTCAATTTAATTTGTGAGGAACATGAAATTACAGGAGGCAAGGTTATTCATATTGATAAAAATGTAGGAAATATGAATGACGTACATAAAATTGTAATCGAAAATGTAGATAAGTATCCCAACGCCAAATGGGAACTTTATCCAATGATTATTGACAACTAACCAAATACATATAACAATTAAATATAAGAAATATGAAAGAGCGGTTTCTTCGGAAGCTGCTCTTTTGTTATGTAAAGGAGAAAATAATATACAAGAATTAAAATTAACATCTCCTATCGCACCTTCAGTCAACCACTATTTAGGTTGGAGAGCTATTTTAAAAAATGGGAAACCAATGGCGGTAGGATATAAAAAACCAGAAGCAATTAAATATCAGAAAGAATTTGCAAAATATGTAAAGACAGAAGCAAAAAACAAAACTGGATTAAATCGGATGACAAATCACAGCACTATTATATGGATTGCATCTTCTATTTTGACAGAGTAGACAAAGATGCCAATAACAGCTTTAAGTGTCTTGCCGATGCGATTACAGACAGCGAATCCGTGTGGATTGATGACACTCAGTTATGTGAACGTGTACAAGGGATTTATTATGATTCAGAAAATCCACGAATAGAAATTACAATACGACCTGTTGACTACATTGGAGTTTTTGACAATGCTTCACAGTTTGATGAATTTAAATCTCACTGCATCGGATGTAAAAGATACAAACGAAATTGTAGTCTTCTAAAGAAAGCTATAGAAGGTCGAATTCAAAAAGAAATACATAATAGAGAATGTGAAAAATTCTCACCAATAAATGATTAAAGGAGAAAAAGGAATATGAAAATTTTAGAATTCGTAGAAAGATACAACAACATGGAAACTCAGCAGTTAAAGGATAGATTTATTAAGGAAAAGGTTAAAATTACACCATATGTTTCAATCATTAAGAAAGATGCTTACGCACAGTTGATTGTAGATAAGACAACATTTGAACAGGAATCTTATGATGATAACGGAGTAACAAAGTATCGTAAAACAGATAAGATTAGAGTAAATTCTGTTGCTCAGTATGTACAGTTTTGTCGTGCCGTGATTGAATTATATACCGATCTTGAGATTGACGATGATGATAAAGGATTCATCAAGGGATATGATGCGCTTAAATCGTCTGGCTTACTCGATATTTTAATGGTTGGCTCTGATAAAGCTGATCCACTTATTCCTATGAGTGAATTGAGTGAATTTAAGACCATTTTAACAATGAAACAGTCAGACACTCAGTTCAATGAGACAACTACTCAGGCGTTTATTAGCAAACAGATTGGAAGAATTTCTGATTTGGCAAATGCTACTCTCGCACCACTTATGGACGTTGTTAGTAAGAAACTCGATGAGATTCCAAAAGAAGATTTGGAAGGAAAAATTCTTGAATTTGCTAAGAAAGGCAATTTTAAAGAAGTCTAAGTAAATTCAAATTTCTTGTGAAATAAACAGGCTCTATGTGTGTCACAGCGTATAGAGCTTTTCTTGTGGAGAGTGGTAATACTGCTCTCCTATTTTAGTGAATAAATAGTGAAAATTTTGGAGGTGATGAAATGGCAAAAAATATGTATGCAGATTTTAAAAAGAAGTTAGACAGAATTGAAAATCATATTGCAGAAGAAGTCGCACCACAAGCAAATGAACTTCTAAAAGAATCTGTCAGATATTCATTGATAGATTGGTACAACGACTATACTCCACAGTCTTATGAAAGAACATACAACTTCATGAAAATTCTTGATTCTACAAAAACAAGAGGTAAAGGGAACGTTCTTCGTTTTTCGGTTGATTCAGGCGCAATGGATTCATATGTCGGTTGGTTTGGTCAGAGTTTACAGCCAAATACAGCTTTCGACTATATGTTTATGGATGGAGAACATGGTCATGGAAAATGGATGATGCGTCAATCATTACCTCCATATATGTATGTTGAACGAGACATTGAAAGTGGATTTGGTGGTCGCTTAGACAAAATTATAAATAACAGAATAGATCAAATTTTGAGAAAGTGAGGTAGAAAATGCCAGGTACATATCAGTATGATGTAGAAATCAAATCGAATGTAGCAAAACTACTTTTAGATATGAAACAAGTCCAAGACAGGTTAGACACTGTTGAGGGCAAAGAATATAAAATCAAATTGAATGTCGATGAAAAGAAATTATCCAGTGTAATTTCTAATCTCGAAAAGATGCTTGATTCTCTTGGTAAAGGAACAGGTGATTTTAAACAGTTTGAGAATTTATCAAAAGAGTTATCAAGTGTTGTATCAGAAGTACAGAGTTTAAGTGTGGCTTTTGGTAAAGTAGATGATTCTGGTACAAAAACACTACTCTCTTCTATCCAGAACATTGATAAGTCACTTTCTGAACTAAGTCAGAATATTCTCAATGTTAATAAAAACATGAGCAATATGGGCGGCAATACGAGTGGTGCTGTCAAACAAGTGCAGAATATAACTAATGAGAGCAAGAAAGCTGCTTCTGCTCTTGAAGATGTCGCTAAAGCACAGGGAAAAGTCAATGGACAGAAAACGAATATTTCATCTGCATCTGTAGAATCCGCTACCAATTCCATCAAAGAAGAGAATAATGTATTAGAACAGAATACTCAGAAAATTAAGGAAAATACACAAGCCAAAGAACAGAATGCCAATGCAAATCTTAATAAGTATGATAAACGGTTAGATTCTTATAATGGTAAGATTGATAAATACAAGACAACTATTGACAGATTTAATGATGGTGGTTGGACAAGTAGTACATATTTAGAAAACGTACAGGCTGTCAAGAATGCTGTTCATGAGTATGAAACTCTGCTTAATGAATTAAAGGGTAAAGATGCTAGTTTGGTGACAAGCGATGATATTTCTAAATTGGACAAGTATGAAAAGAAAATCAAAGATACTATCGCTACTGTTACTAATATGTCGGCTTCTGAAAAGGGATATAACTTTGTTTCTGGTCAGAAAGAATTAGACAAGATTCACAAACTTCTCAATGAAAATAGTAAGATGTCTTCTGAGGCAAAAGTTAAAATCAAAGCTTACTATGCAGAAATTGAAAGCGGTAATCCTAGTATGAGTCTTGACAAGATTCATGGTGAAATCTTAAAGATTTATAATGCTGAAGTTGAAGCTGGTCGTGCTGGCAGAACATTATGGGACACCTTAAAGAATAGCGGATTGCATCAGATTGCTGCACAGATGGCAGGAATGGTTGGCGTGTATGATGTTATTAATCTTGGTAAAGAAGGTTTAAGTGTCGTAAGAGAACTTAATACCGCTCTCACAGAAATGCGAAAAGTATCTGATGAATCTTTGCAAGTTTAAAAAATTATCAGAATACAACATTTGATACGGCAGATGCGGTTGGTACAACTGCAAAACAGATACAGACAAGCACTGCCGACTATATGCGATTGGGTGAGTCGCTTGATGAAGCTTCCGAAAGTGCGAAAACAGCAAATGTACTCCTAAATGTATCTGAATTTAATAATATTGAAGATGCAACTAAGTCACTTGTTGCTATGGGACAAGCGTATAAAGACTTAGATAAAATGACCATTGTTGATAAGCTTAATGAAGTAGGTAATAATTATGCAATATCAACAGATGAATTAGCCACCGCCCTTCAAAAATCATCAGCTACTCTCTCACTCATGGGAAATACGATTGATGAGGCTGCAAGTTTAGTCACTACAGCGAATGCAACGATTCAGGACGCAGATAGTGTTTCAGCAGGTTTACGCACGATTTCTCTTAGATTGGTTGGTACAGAAGAAGCCGAAGAAGAGCTTTCTGCAATGAATGAGGAAGTAGATGCTTTCGTAAAAGCAACAAATTCAAAAAAACAACAGATAATCAAAGATTATACTGCTGTAGCTTCTAACAATTATCAAGGTTTTGATATTCTTGATAGTAATGGAAATTATAAAAATACATATCAAATCCTCCTCGGTATAGCCAAGGTCTATAAAGAGATTCAGGAACAAGATAAAAAACTGGGAACAAATCATGCCACAGCTTTAATTGAAGAATTAGCGGGCAAAAACCGTTCGAATATTGCTTCAGCGATACTGCAAGATCCGACACAGCTTGAAGCTGTTAAGAAATCTTCAGAAGAAGCATTGGGATCAGCAAAAAACGAATTAAACTCTTATCTTGATAGTATTGATGGTAAAATGGCACAGTTGGAGAATCGTGCGCAGGAGTTCTGGTTTAAGGTGATAGACTCCGAAACTATTAAGAATGGTATTGATTTATTATCCACTCTGATTAAAGGTACTACTGATTTTGTAGATACAGTTGGATTGTTACCAACTATTCTTACAGGAATTGGAGCAGCATTATCTTTTAAAAATGTCGGCATTGATACGTTAGTGGCGTATTAATCAAATCATTGTTATTGTTTTGAACGTACCGACATCATAGGGTTTCTAACGGATACGTTAGTTTGGACTATGATAAGTATGCTATACATACGATAAACGAAGACGCAATATGCGAGGAAGGCTGTAAAACTCATGGTACTGCTCTATTATAAGGAAACTAAATAGACATAGTAAAAATTCATGAATTCAGTTGGTTCGCAGGGATAGACCTTTAAAATGGTAAGCCCTCAGAGAGTGACAACCGTTGGTGGTAGTTATATGAAACGATGCTACTATAATATGCATTCCGTACTCATGACACGACATGTTAAATGATGTGAACTTATCTCATATCTCGTGTAAATCAGTTTGACCTTTCAGTTCCTAGAGGTAGATAAGATGGAACAAAACCAAGAAATCTTGATTTCAATCGAGTAAAATAGAGAATAATAAAATAGCACCACAAGTTGCTGTTCTTGTAGTGCTAATGTCTTTGAAATTATCGAAAATCAAAGACTCCCTATATTGTAACATTGGGGGTAGTACATAAAATTGGTCGTATGTACAAATTTATTGTATCAAATATCAATGATTATTTCAACAGTAAAAAGAGAATAATAAAATAGAGGACAGTCGTGATGACCTGCCCTCAAAAGAGAATAAATAATTGAGATGAATATGAATACAATTGGAGAATGGTAATTAACTAGCTTTTTTAAAGATTTTATGTTGTCTTGTCGAAATTCTTGCGATAGCATCTGCTTTATCATCGGACATTTCTGGATGATTGGCAATCTGATCAATAGCATGATTTTGTGAGTGAAAATACATGCCTACCGCAAGTAATCCGATGATTGCACACAATAATATAACAATGTACAATCTCTTCTACCCTCCTTTCCTGTAAAATAACTTTTCAGGAATTTGTATTTGCCCAGAATGGGCTGAAATGTTCATCCTAGTGCCACTTACATAGGCACTCCCACATGGTAAGATACCAAGTGTTCGATCCTGATAATGAATCGTAATGTGGTAATACGATTATCTTGCACTTGGTATTATATTACCATATTCTACCAAATTCTTAAATCCAGAACGTAAGTTTGTCGAATAATGCAGAAAGAAAAATATTCAAATTTTGAATAATTCTATTTACAAAATTTTACAATTATGCTATTGTGAAAATATAAAAATTTTTGTATTTTTTGAAGGAGACAAACTGGATGAAAAATTCTAGCAAAGAAAAAACTTTACAGTGGATAAACAACCAAAATAAAAAAGGCAATATATCCTTTGAGCACCGTCTACAGCGTCCGACTGGACAGTGGAATACTCGCATGAAGAGTCTGTTGATTCATAGCTTATTAAGTGGCATTCCAGTTAACCCAATCTATGTTGTAGAGGAAGAAAATATAATATATCCGTTAGATGGTTCTCAGAGAACATCTACCTGTATTGATTATATCAACGATGTATTCTCATTGAGTAAAGATACTCCAAATGTATTCATATCTGTAAAAGAAAATGGAGAACAAATTATTAAGGAATATGAAATTGCAGGAAAGAAGTTCAAGAAACTTGATGACGAAGTAAAAGAAACACTTCTTGCTTGCACTTTAGAATTTTGCACATTATCTGATTATACTGATGAAGAAGTTAAAATCATGTTTGCTCGCCAGAATTCAGGAAAGCCTCTGAATGGTAAATTGCTTCGTGTAGTACATGAGTCGGATGAGTTCAGCGAAAAGGTCTACTCTCTCGCTAATCATCCATTTATGGATAAAATCATGTCAAAGACACAGCGTAAGAATGGAACAGACAGAGATACAATTATCCAAGGCTATGATGCTTATCTCTTCTAATCAGGAACAGGAATTCACATCTTTTAGAACCAAAGATATTGATACTTATGTGGCTGATTATGCGGATCAGTATCCTTGGTAGAGCTGACACATTAAAAGAAGCCATGGATAGATTTAACGAATCATTTGATGATGAAGTAAAAATTCCATCCACAAGTATTCCACAAATTTTATATACTGGTTATAGAATCGTTAAAGACAAGAAATCATTCTCTCGTCTTGCAGAGAAGATATCTGAATTTATTGCAACATATGATTCTAATGAAGAATATAAACAATATGTTCAGAGTGGTACAGGAAGTCGTGAGAATGTTAAGGGACGCTTCGATTATTGGCGTGGAATTGTAAAGACATTACAGTAATCATCGTGGAGAGTAGTTGCAAGGCTACTCTCTCGCTATATGAATCGTATGTTTAGGTGAGTTATTCTATTTTTAGAAATCACTCTTACAGTTATTGCAATGCCACCGTTTTCCTATTTTCTTACTTACTAATCCGAACATACTAACTGATAATATATTATTTTGCAAGAGAGAATAATATAATATGAGGTCTACCATAGATAGCAGACCTCGATAAGTACACTCTTGTTTCAAAGAAGGTGTATCATGACTTTGAGCGAAGAATTTACTCCTTGTAATACGCACTATCAATTTCAATACCATTCTGGTTAATGGTTATATGAAAATCTTTAATGTCTTTGGAAAATGTGATGCAAACCAGAATTATCACAAATCCTAGCATAACAAGTTTCAAAACAAAATCAAGCTTTTGCTCGTCCATGATCCACCTCCTTTCTGCAAGTGTAAAACAGTTTGGAGATTTTTCGTGGAGAACCCACAAGATGTCTTTCTTCTCAAGAATGTTTTGACTCACTTTCTCCTGATTATTCAGGAATGTGAAATTAATATGTGACATGACAGAACTACACACGAGGTCGTGGTGTGCTCACGACCATGTTCTATCATGTTTATTTTAATACTTGTTGGAAATTAATGGTAGTCGGAACGTATGTTTAGGTGAGTTCTCTTTTTCAATACAAATAAAAAAGAGTAGTAATTTCTCACTACTCTTCTATCCTATCCCTCTTGAACGGAATAACCCAAATTATAATAAAAGGTGGAAAATAGTATGATAAACAATGAAATCTTTCCTGATATTGATAAAAATACAGAATATCAGAAATTACTTGCTAGATTCAAACATTCAGAAGAAACCGAATCTGACGAGTTTATTATTGGCGAAGCTTTAAAAATGTATTCTGAACTTGAATGGGATGAATATGATTTAAAAATTCGTCTTTTAGAATTACTTAAAGATAGACATTTTTAATGTAATTCAATATTATCTTTTTCAATTTTCATATCGCAATCAAGTTCAACGCAGTCGTTGTGCTGAATAAATCCTCTTACAGCATTATCATTGCCCTCTTCAAATTTTCTTTTGAATGTAACAGTAAATAAGTTTGTTGACAATACAAAGGAATATGAATGAGGGTAATTACCGCTGTTAATTGGATGATATGAATACATGATAATGTAATCTAAGTTTTTCTGTTTCGCTACGTTTACCATTTGTGTAAATATGCTAAAATTTGTTGTATACATTTATAATACCTCCTCCGTATTAGTATATGGAATATTTTACCATATAGAGGATGATTGGTATAGTCTAAACATTTGTTTAGGTGGTTTCATCTTATTCATTATCATACATGAGTAACTGAACTTTAAAACTACTATCGTTATTCATGATGACATAAATTATAATTCTACTCTATTTCATGAAATTCATATGTATACGGTAAATCAATTTCTCCATATTCATTAATGTGTTCAATTTGCCCATCAAGAATTTCTGATTTACTGAAATCATAATATAAATATGCTTTAGCCATTGCTGTAATTTCTATATCAAAGCACTGACATTCGAGCAATACATGAAACACATCATTTTCGGAGACAGTTATATTATATTCACGTCTTAAATAATTTTTTGTTGATATTACTTTATGTCTATAATTAATACACATAGCAACAAATATCTTATCCACAATAGAAAGTTCTTCAAAATTTATATTATTTAATTTGTCTTCCAGATATAGATAGTCTTTTGCCATTATCTCATCTAAAAAACTATGTGTAACTGAATAAGCTATGCTTTGATATGAGATGCGTTTCATAGTTGTACTCTCCTACATTTTTTAAAAATCGTTTCCACAGCTATTACAATGCCACTGATGTTTAACTTTTTGAGAAAATATACCAAACATAGCTACACTACCTGCTTTAGTGACATTAGATATTTTCTTTGTGTTAGTCGAGTGACAATATGGATAATAAACATTAATATATTTTAATGTAGCAGCCATGTTCTCCAATAGATTTAAAATCATGTTTTTCAAGAATTTTTATCATACTATCAAGCATCTCTTCATTACAGGTATTATTCCATCTTCCTTCTTTATCTTGTTCTTGTGGACACGGCAAAGTAATGAATATGTGGCTTTCTTCGCTTGTAATATATTCAAAAATTTCTTGAAGATTATTAAGTATGTAAGTTGCTATCCCCTTATTTCTATATTGTGAAGAAATATGTAGTCTGCTAAAATAACATACTAAAGGTGTTTCCCATATTCTATCTTCGTCTAGTAGGTTACTGTTTAATAATGTTAATATTGCTTTATATGTATCGTCAGATATAACATCTGCAAGTTCTTTAATATCAACATTATAAGCATTTATATAATCGGTCTTAAAAAACTGAGCTTCTACTGTAGCAACTATATCTTTTCTATTATAACATTCGTTATCTTCATCATATTCATCCATTAGAAATAGATCAAATCCTGCATTAAAGCAGAATGTGTTGTTGTATGCTTTGTCATATCTAAATGATTCTGAAAATGTTTTGTTGGTATCTACGAAGAATGAATCTTTTTTATAATGTGGTTTAATTAACAGTTCCATGATAAGTCCTCCTATTAGTCATATTTAGTTTATACAAATGACACGATTACATTGATAATCTCAAATATTATTCCAATAATAACTATATTTCTCATAAACCTAATATCACCTGCAATCTGTTTGATATTTTCATACGATGGATCTGAAATGATATTATCTTCTCTTTTTCGCAATAATTCATTTTCTTTATTGACCTTTTCTTTATATGATTCGACTTCTTTTGAATCGCCAGAAAGAACGTATTTTGCAGCAGCTATTGCTTCATCTGATGAGTCTTGACTATTCAAAATTTCTAATACTTCATTTTTATCATACATAACAAATTGATTAATAAGTGTTTGATATAATTCTTTATCCATAATACTGCACCTCCGATTTTTATTAAAATTATAACACATTATATATCTTTCAAACAATATATAAATGAAAAATAGTATGACATTCAAAACAATATTTAGTGATATAAATAAAGTTGCAGTTGCTAGAGATTCATTATCAGGTATCAGATTTGATTCAAAAAATGTTGCTGTCGTAGAAGCTTATAAAAATGCTATCAAAGGATTAAACGAAGAACAAGCAAGATATGTATTATCGAAAAGATATGTTAGTGAAGCTGATCAGGCAGATTTATTAACAAAGGCAGAGATTATTGCTGCTAACGATGGTGTAAAAGCGAGTGAATTATCAAGACAACTTGTATTACAGGGTGTAAGAAAAGAACAAGCTGAAGCTTTAATTGAACAGGTTTCTGGCAATGAAGCAATTACATCAAATACTGTATTGACAAAAGAACAAACAACAGCAATTCTTGAGCAGGCTGAAGCAAGAAAATTTTTATCAGCACAGCAGAGGAAAAATATAGCTGATGATATAGAAGAAACTGCAAGTAGTGCGCAAGAAGCTAGTGCTGAAATGGCACAAGCGTCAGCAGATGTAGCTGAATCAGGTACAAAAATGGGTTCGGCAAGTAGCATTCTAGCAAGAAGTGTTAGTCAACTTGGAGTTGGGTTTAAATCATTATTATCTATATTTGTATCGAACCCAGTCGCTGTCATTGCCACTTTAACAGGAAGTGTAATTGGTTTAACTTATGTAATTGGTAAATTCCAAGACACAGCAAAAAATGCTGCAAAAACAGCTTCTGAATTTTCGTCTTCTATGAGTTCTGCAAATTCTACATATAATAAAGAGTCAGATTCATTAAATGATTTAACTGAAAAGTATGAAGATTTAAGAGAACAGTTAATTAGTGCAAAAGGCGATGAAGAGAAAACTTATGATATTAAATCTCAGTTACTTGAATTACAAGAACAGTTAAATGACATTTATGGAGATGAATGTGAAAAGGTTAATCTTGTCACTGATGCATATAAAGACCAGACATCAGAATTAAAGAAAAACGCAAAACAAAAGGCTGATAATTATCTGAATACTCATGTAGATGAAATTAACGAAGCTACAAAAAAAATGACAACCAACTATGAATATGAGTTGGGAAATTTTAATTATGGATTACAAGATGCTTCTGTTGGAAATGAATTACATGAACAGATAAAGAAATTAGCAGAGAAAAGCGGAATTGAATGGGATGATAATAAAGGCTTTGTTTTTAAAGGAATTGCCGAAGAAGCATCAAAAGCAATTGATCAGTTCATGACTGATGTTAGAAAATTACGTGATTCAGAAGATGGCTTATCAGATGGAATTATAAACAATCTAAAGGCTTTTGATAGTAGCATGTCAGACCAGCTTGGAGTTGCGAATGAAATCATTGATGGGTATCAAGAAACATATGAAACAGCTCAAATGGCTCAAATTGCATCCGATAAAGATTTGTCACAAGGATATAACGAAGCTGTTTCTGCTGTTGAAGCATATAATGATGCTGTTTCTAAAAGTGATAATCCTTATGATGATGAAAACGTAAAGGAAGCATGGAATAATTTACAAACTGTTAAAAGTGGAATACAAAGCAATGAAGATGAATGGGGGCAATATTCTAATATAATGGATAAGGTCTTCTCTTCTGCTTCTGATGATGTATACTCTTTTTATCAAGCTATACAAAATGACGATAGTATTAAATCATTAACAAATGATTTTCAGGGTTTGACTGATATTGATTTACAATCAATGGCAAATGACGATACAGAAGATTCTTTTGATAAGTTATGTAAAGCCGCCAAAAAGTATGGATTAGAAGTTCAAGACGTAATTGATTTGCTTATTCAGCTAGGAATTGTACAAGGTAAGGTTCAAGAGCAAAATTCTAATGAAACACCGATTTCCTTCACTGATGCTCTTAATTCATCTGAATATAAAGATGTAAAAGAAAAGCTTCTTGACCTTGCAAATGCAGGACAATTAACAGGAAACGCACTTGAAGGTTTGGCTGGTGGTCAGCAGTTGATGAATGAAACAGGTTTATCAGCAGAGGCACTTGCACAGAAAATAAATGGTCTTGTAAACGCTTCTACACAGCTCTCTTCCATGTCTGCACAGATTTCTAAGATGTCTGATATGCTTGCTGACAAGAAGAATGGTACAGTTGCATCCGCTTCTGATTTAGCAGGATTTGATGTTTCTGTTAGAGGACTCGAATCATGGGATAAATTTGAAGAGGTAATTGGCAGTTCTGAATCTAGTATGGATCAGTGCCAGAAAGCAGCAAATGCCCTTGCAACTGAGTGGGTAAACAGTGAAAACTTTTTAGCTAACCTTACTGATGCAAATAAACAATATTATATTACTCAGTTAGATCAGATGGGTGTTGAAAACGCATCCGCTGTTGTTGAACAAGCTCTTGCAAATAAACGGGCAGAAGAAGCTGCACAGACAGAATACAACACTACAGCAACAGAATATAATACGAAAGCTAAAACAGAAAACGAGAAAGTCACAACTGATTTAATAGATGCAACCCCAAAAGAAGTTGCAGAAATTCTCGCAGAAGCAAGTGCGTCTAAGGCAGCAAAAAAATCTATTGCAGAACTTTATTTGTCAAAATTAGATATTAACAACACTAAAATCAACACAAAGGATGATGTTAAAAATATTGTTGCTATTGCGAAAGCGGCAGGTGTTTCTAAACAATATATAAGTCAATTACAAAGTGCCTTAGACAAATTGGTTAATGGTAACACCTATTCCAATGGAACAAAATTTTCAGATCTACAGTTTGGAATGACTTCTGGAAAGATTGATTATTCAAGTGGTCTTCCTACAATAGATGAACTTAAAAAGAAAGGCACACAACAACAAGCAAAGAAAAGTGCTGAAGATATTGTAAAACAAATAAATGACAGTTTTACAGAAATCAAAATGCCTGATATTAAAATCAAGCCGACTGGTTCATCAAGTTACAAATCACCGTCATCAAAAAAATCAAAATCCAAATCAAAAACAAAGTCTGACGCTGCCGAAGTATTTGATTTTATTGAGATTAAACTTAACAATCTTGCAGACAAGGCATCTAAGGCTAAAGATAAGATTGATGATCTTCTCACATTCGGTCAAAAGAAAAATCAGACCAAGAAAGCAATTGAAGCTACAACTAAAGCTATTACTGCACAGGAAAAGGCATATAAGAAATATATGTCTTATGCCAATAAAGCTGCAAAAACACAGAATAGCAAAAAGACAACTTCTTCATCCTCATCTTCTTCAGGTGGAAATGCTTTGTATGATACTGCTACAAATTATCTTGGGCTGAAATATGTTTGGGGTGGAGCAAGTCTTACAAGTGGTGCGGATTGTTCTGGATTTACACAACAGATTTATAAGAAGTTTGGTGTAAGTTTACCACATCATGCGGCTGACCAGGCTAAGATGGGGACAAAAATCACATCGAAGAAAAATTTGCAAGCTGGTGACTTAGTATTCTTTGGAAGCAAGAACAACATTACACATGTAGGTATTTATGGTGGAGACGGTAAGTTTATTGAATCCCCTCATACTGGTGCATCTGTAAGGGTTTCCAAACTTTCATCTCGTAAGGATTTTGTATCTGGTTCTCGTTTTAGTGGAATAAGTGGTTCTACAACGACAAGCGGAAGGAATGTAAAAAAGGTCAAAGGTGTATCGTCCAAGACACTTGAACATTACAAGAAACTTATCCGTGAAGGAACACTTGGTTCAGATGGCATCGCTTCTATTAAGAATGAAAATCTGAAAAATGCCCTGAAAGATTACCAGACTTGGTATGAAAAGGCGAAAGCTTGTAAGGAACAGGTTGCCAGTCTTACGGATCAGTTAAAGGATTTATATGAGACTTTAGCGAACAACCCGATTGACAGTGCTTCTGATAAGATTGAAAAACTTGGAATAAAGATGGATATTCTGAATGCCAAGGTAGGTAATCTTACATTTAATCCAACAAAGAAAATCGGTACGTCTGATATTGATAGCCTGTATAAACAGATTATTAAAAACTACAATAGCCAGTTATCAGCTTCAAAAACTGCTTATACTGGTGCAACAAAGAGTTATAAATTCAATAAGAGTTCTCTTACAAAGTCTCTTAGAAAAACAAAAGCTAAAAACATTGGTCTTACTCAAAAGGAATTTAATTCTATTAAGAGTAATTTAAAATCCAATAAGTCAATTTCGAATAATCTTATTAACAAGATTGAAAATGACACTCTTAGGAAAAAGTGCATAGCACATAATGAATATCTTCTTGCAAAGAATACCGCAACTGATAATTATAATCAGGCTAAAGAGGATCACACTTCTAATGTGCGTCAAGCTAGGAAAGATCGGTTTGACAAGGTACAGGCAAGATATGACAATAAAGCTGGGTTGATTGAGCAGAGAAAGAACGCTGTTTCTAATTCTCTTAGTATAGCTGAAGCAAAAGGTCAGTTGATTGGTGAGGCTTACTATACACGTCAGGCAAATGCAGTCAAATCTGACATGAAGCTTAAACAAGAAGAAGCTGGAAAACTTGCAAAGAAATTATCTACGATTAAGTTTGGTAGCGATGAATGGTATGAAGCACAAGAAGCTTTAAATGGTGTCTATGAATCTATTCAACAGGATGAGCAGGAACTTGCGGAGTTTCAAAAGTCTATCAACGAGTTGAAATTTGATCGTTTTGACGAACTTATTAATAAGCTTGGAGACATAACAGACGAGACAGATTTCTTAATTGACATGCTTGATTCTGACAATCTGTTTGACAGTGATACAGGAATGATTACGCAAGATGGAATCACTGCTATGGGATTGACCGCTCAGAATTATGACGTATACTTAGCAGAAGCTGAAGAATACAAGCAGATGTTGTCCGATGTTAAGGATATGTACGATGATGGTACAATCAGTCTTGGTGAGTATGAGGAATATCAGAGAAAATATTCTCAGTCACAAAGAGACGCAATTAAGAATGCCAATGAAGCAAAGAAGTCGTTGGTTGCTTATGTAAAGCAAGGATTAGATGCGCAGAATGATGCTTTGGAAAAAGCAATTTCGAAGAAAAGGGAATTGTTAGAAACAGATAAGTCCTTAAAAGAGTGGAATGATAAGTTAGCTGATTCTAATAAGAATATTGCTAAGTTGGAAAAGCAGATTGCAGCACTAGAAGGCGATGATTCTGAAGAAAATCGTAAAAAATTGCAACAGCTCAAATCCGACCTTCAAGACGCACAGAAAGACCAATCGGACATGTTATATGACCATTCCGTATCCGACCAAGAAAAAGCCCTCGATGATATGCTCACCAAGAGTAAAGAGTCTGCCGAAAGTTATTTAAAGGATACTAATAAGGTATTCTCTGATGCTCTCACATATGTAAATGCTAACTCTTCACAGGTTGCATCAAACATTGAAAAAATTGCAAAGGATACTGGTTATGATGTGTCTACTTATATTGTGAATGCTTGGAAAGACGGTGGAAACGCTGTTGGTGATTATGCAAGTACATTATCTTCTAACATTCCAAACATTACTGCACAGCTTAGTTTGATTGCATCTTCATGGCAATCTATTTGTGATGCTGCTGACAGAGCCGCTGAAGCAAGTGCCAAGTATGCAGAGACAAAAGTTACAGACACACAAGGTATTGGATCACCAAATGATTCTGGAACTAGCGGAAACGGCTCTGGTTCTTCTGGAAGTAACGATGATGACAAGCAACAGGAATTGAATAAACTCAGAAAGAAAGCAAGTGATATTACAGAATGGATATCTAAGCATTCAGTATCGGCAACACACAAGAAATCGTATTACGGTGCTCTTAATCAGTACCTCTATGATAAACAGCATGGACAAGTTCTGAGTGAGGCTAATGAAGTTGCCCTTGCGAAGAAACTTGGTGTATCTGTAAAAAGTGATTTGTCTGGTAAAAACGATAGAGAGAAAATTACTTCAGCTCTCAAGAAACTTATAAAAGACGCTTCGTTCTCAACTGGCGGTGTGATTAAGGATCTTGTTAAACTTTCTGGTGAAGATGGTATTAGTTTCTTACAACGTGGTGAAGCTGTACTTTCCAAAGAACAGACGCAAGCATTGTTAAATTTTAAGCCTGTTATTCCACAGATTGACTCTATTATTGGCAATTTGAAGAATATTCCTATTGAGAAAGTTTCATCACAGTCACCTACTTATCAAATCGACAACAGAACGATTGTTGAAGGTGTCGCTACAGACCAGATTGTTAAGCAGATGAAAGGTGTCGCTCAGAAACAGGCTGAAAATGTTGTAAGAAAGATTAACCAGGTAACTTATGCTAAAGGTGTAAGAAGATAATTTATGGAGAGGATGTAATAGTCCTCTCCTATTTTAATGGAGGAAAACGTATGTCAGAAGTGACTAATGAAAGAAAAATAAGTATTCTCGAAAAACTGCTTCTTGAACGTGATGAACAGATTCGGAAGTTACAGGAAGAGAACACTGAATTAGAGAAAGAAATTGAAAGCTTTGGAAGTGATATTCAAGAATTACAAGATATTATTTCTGAGACACAAAAGTTAAATAGAGAGTTTTCTGGTACAAACAGAGAAATGAAAAAACTCAAAAAGAAATATGAAAAAGAAATGAAGAAAAGGATGTAAAAAGAAAGGAGGTTGCCATGACAATTCAAACTCGTGGTTTTACTTTTGATAATAAGACCTCTGATGAGTATGGACTGATGGTATGTGAGTTTGACGGAAATACACCTTCTGAAACATCTGGTGGAAATATTGAATTTACCTTGACATCTGCTCCTATCAGGAATAGATGGTATAAAAGTGGAAATGCAAATTATTCTGAAGCAATCAAGTTTGAGTTCCAAGTCATGAAACAGAATTTTGAGCCAATTGATTCATATGAGTATTCTGCAATTGCTCGATGGTTACAGAGGAAAGATGATTATAAGGAATTCACAGTTACACGATTAGATTATGATACAGTTCATTTTAATGCACAATTAAATGTATCACCTATTTCTATAGCTGGTGATATTATGGGAATTACAATCACAGGGATAACAGATGCTCCATTTGGGTTTGGACAGTTAATAACATTAAAAGCAACAACAAAAAATGGTGTTGGCATGTTAAAATTTGCAGATATGAGTGATGAAATTGGTTATATTTATCCCGATATAGAAATTGACATTTCCAGTGCTTGTAATCTTAAAATTACCAATGAAACGTCGGGTGAAATTTTCAAACTGGATAATTGTGTAAACAATGAAGTTATAAAAATTGATGGAACAATCTTAGAAATCACTTCTACGGCTATATCCCATAAAATCTACAATGATACCAACTACAAATTTCCACGTATTGTAAATGACTTAAATAAAAGGACAAATATATTTAAAATCGAGGGTAATTGCACTCTTACGATGAAATATAGACCAATAAGGAAGGTGGTGATCTGATGGCAGTTCAATCATTCAATTTACCTGTTGACTTCTTGAACAATCTTGAAAAACCAATTATCTACATTGCTAAAAAGGATAAAACTTTTCTTGGTGCAGTAAGTATTTATGATGATTTATCTCTTACTTTTAATCTAAATGCTTATCAGACTGCTTCTTTTAAAATCTATAGAGACATCAATGGCAAGAAATATGAACATTATGACGATTTTCAAGAAGATCGTCTGATAATGATTCAAGGTATTGGTTGGTACAAAATTCATGTGGAGACTAATATCGAGGATACAGGAATCTCAAAAAGTATTACTGCAAACTCATTGGAATGTACTTTATGTAATAAACGACTCATAGATTTTGAATGTAATACAGGCGAGATTTTATATGATGATTATGTGAAAACTATCTTCTGTGATCCTACCAATCCTAAAGGAAGTTTATTGCATCGAGTATTAAATGTTGCTCCGAGTTGGTCGGTTGGTCATGTAGATGCTACTCTTGCTAACAAACAGAGAAGTTTTGACGAGGACGATATAGATATATATTCATTTTTGACTGGTGATGTATCAGAAGCATTTAATTGTTTGTTTGTTTTTGATACATTCAATATGACTATAAATGCTTATGATTTAGACAATTATGGGGAAGATACAAATATCTATGTCTCAATGGATAATCTTGCGCAGTCTATGACAGAAAGCATTGATGAAAATAGCATTATTACATGCTATCGTGTCAATGGTGGTGACGGAATTTATATCAATGAAATCAATCCAAACAGTACAAATAAGATTTATAATTTTGAATATTATCTGCCAGAAATGGAAGAATCTATTCAGAATAAGGTGAAGGCATATAATGAGAAATATCAGTCTTTGAAACCACAATATGAAGAAATTATGAAACGTCTTGGCGATCAGATTGGTGTAATCCAGGATCTTGAAACACGATTACCTGATAGTTTGGATTCTAAAGATTGGACTAAATATGGATTAGATTTTCTTGATACAAAGGTAAAATCATTCAAGAATATAGATGAAGTTTATTGTGCCCAAGGTATGAATAAACCAAATTCTTTTAACTATAATTTGTATCAGCAGAACCTTGAAAATTTGAATAGTGTTACTGCTGAATACAACAAAAGAAAAGCTGAGGTTGATTCTGCCACAGATGTATATAATTCTATTATCGCAGAAAGAAATGCTGTTCAATCTCAGTTAGATATGGATAAATGGTTTATTAAGGATGAATGGAAGACACTTGATTCTTATGTTGTAGAAGAAACGTATAGTAATGATAATTATATCACCACAGATAATACAACAGACACAGAAAGATTTGATATTGAGCGACAGTTATTTGATGTTGCATGGAAAGATTTATCTAAGAAATGTAGACCACAATATCAATACTCTTCTACTCTTTCTAATGTTCTTACTATTCCACAATTCAAAGGATTCTTGAAATATTTCCAACTTGGCAACTTCATAAGAATGGTTACTGATTACGACACCATTATTAAACTGAGGCTAATTAGTTTTACAGTTGATTATAATAACACGAGTAAGATTGATGTAACTTTCTCTGATGCAATTCGTGTACATGATATATATGAAGATGCATCTAGTATTCAAGCGCAAGCTAATTCGGCTGCTATGAGTTTCCAATTCAATAAGGATCAGTATGACAAATCTGTAAATCAAAGTAATTTTGTTGAAGAAATGCGGAAATATGGATTAGATGTTGCAACTGTTCAGATTCAAAATGCAAAAAATCAGAGCCAAGTTTGGGACGAAACAGGTATGACGTTCAGACAATGGAACAATGAGCGCAATGACTTCGATCCTGAACAGATTAAGATTATTAACAACCAAATTGTATTTTCAGATGATGGTTTCAAGAGTGCAAAAATGGCTATTGGTAAGATACCGATAGATAAAAATGGAAACACTGTCTATGCTGTAAATGCCGAAGCAATTTTAGGAAAATTATTTTTGGGAGAATATCTTACTTTACAAAACAATTCAGGCACTTATAAATTTGACGATGCTGGGTTTGTTGCTTCAAGTGGGAAAAATTCTGTGAAGATTCAACCGAATAATGCCTCTGAGCTTTTTTCTATCTATAAAGATAATCAAAAACAAGTATATATAAACTCTGATGGAGATGTTGAATTCGCTGGTCTTATTAGTGGTGGTTCTATCAATCTTGGTAACGGAACATTTACAGTTGATAAAGATGGTAATTTAACCGCAAACAAAGGTACGTTTAGTGGAGATCTTATTGGTGGAAGTATTAACATTGGTAACGGAACATTTACGGTTGATTCAAATGGAAATATGAATGCTTCTAGCGGTACATTCAGTGGTGCAATATATTGTTCATCGGGAACTGTTGGGGGCTGGAATATTGGGATACAAGATTTATCAGCAACATCTTATTTTGGCGGTAATTACTATACTACAAGAATTATTCCTGGTCAAATTCAATTTACTAATTTATCTGACCCAGACGATTATATGTATATAAATCCTAATGGGTTGGGTTTTAATAATTCATTGACTTATATAGGAAAACACAAAGGAATGGTTAGGCAATTTACTTGTCAAGATTTGCATTTCGGAACAATAAGTTCTGCTACTGTTACTTGGGATAGTACAACAACTTTAACTTTTGGTGAACCTGAATGTACGAATGTGCATTTTTATAATACGCCTTATATTAAGAAATATGAAAGTTATCTAGCAAGAGAAAAATGGTGTTACGACAATTTTGCGTCAAAAACACATTCGCACACAGGCTATTTAACTTCTAGTTCTTTGAATGGATATACAACTAATACCCATCTTGAAAATAGAATAGATGATGTTAAAAATTGGGTTAGAAATAATTTTAAAAGAAGTTAATCGAAAGGAAATTAAAATGGAAAAACAGAATAACACAAACACGGGAGAAGTTGTTTCTTATCCAAAAGATAAGATTCAGCTTCTTTTTAATATCCTGAATTCCATGAATTTTTCAGGAATTCAACAAGCACAGGGAATCGCACAGATTAGTGTAATTCTTAACAATCCAATTGTAAATACGAATAAAACGGAAAACACAACAAAGGAGTCACAAGAATAATGAGGTAATCAAATGTCATGCGAAGTATTTAACAATTCAGACTTTGGTATGATTGAAGGATCACAACAGACAATTACGCTAGATTTATATACAATTCTTGGAGAAGAATTTAAAAATGTAGCAATAGAATCTGTTGAATGGCGAATGAGTAGCTACGGAGAAACAGAATGTTTGGCATCCAAAACTTCAACAGATAGTCCAGATGAAGTCAAATATGAGGGAAATGTAATTACTATTACTCTTCTACCATCAGACACTATGAACTTATTTGGGAAATTCACACATCAAATCATAATTCGAGATATTCACAGTTCTATCTTTGTTGCTGATCTCGGCAAAATTTCAATCAAACCTTTAATCAAATAATTAAAAAATAAGGAGGAAAGCTATTATGGCAATGACCACATATTTAAAAAAATAAAACACTTGATAATCAGTTCAGAGGAGAAAGTTATACTCCACCAAGCATTATTTACGTTGCATTGAGTAAATCAGCTCCTGCAAGTAATGGATCAAATTGTACTGAACCAGACGCAGCAAGTTATAGACGATTAGCCATTTCTTCTAATTCCGTAAATTGGAGTGCAGCTAATGGTGGAAGTATTTCAAATTCTAGTACACTTCGTTTTGCTGAAGCAGAAGAATCATGGACAACACAAGCCGCACCAATTACTCACTGGGCTATGTTCGATAAAGAAACTGGTGGCAATATGCTTTTTTATGGACAGCTTACTAAAACACAGGAAGTTCCAAGAGGTGCAATTTTAGAGTTTCCTGAGAATGGATTGACCACCACTATTCTTGATAATTAAAAAAGATGTGAGGTAATAATATGAGAAGTAATTACCATAGCATCAAGGCTATTATAAATAATTCACATGGTTATTCTGAGATGATACATGGAATTACTGCTTATACTCAAGGATTATTTAGGGCGAATGTTATTAAAATCAAAAATACAGTTGTAACAAAGTTAAGACTCGGATTAAAAACAAAACCCAATGTTATAAAAATCTCAACAAAAACTGTTGATACATCTCTTAAAATTTATCCTAAGATAACAGAAAACAATATCATTGTAAAGAATAACTTTTTAAACAAACTGATGGTAAAATTACATCCATCAGAATCAAATCTAAAAATCGTAAACACTTTCTGGATCTATATTGCCAAAGTTTCCGAGATAATCAACGAAGCAAAAATTAAAAACGATGTAAAACATAATGTTGCTATTCCTGAGAAAGTGAAAGATAATTCTATCATTTTCGATGGAGTGGCTAACACTTCTGTTAGCAGTGTACTCCGTATTGCAAATAATGATATTTCAATTGAGAATCCACCTGTAAATTCAGCAGCTTGGTATTTTTTAAAGTTAGGAAATTTATCTGGTACTTTAGGCGAAATTCCAAATGAATCAATAGAAACTTTGGGAAGAAAGAAAGCAATTTAATGAAAGGAGAATTAAATGTCCGAAATATTACAGAATACTGGTGTAACATTGTGGTCTATTAGAGATGATTATGATGAGTTACAGACAAGTGTGTTTGAAACCTTAACTGGTACTAGTGGCAAAAGCAACATTCGACTGATTGACGAAGCTATTGGAAATATTAATAGCAAACTAAATGGCTATTACTTTGAATACTCAGATGATAGATTATATATTTGTAAGAAAAGCGAAAATGAGAATATAAAAAGATATCCTGTTACTCTCAATGATAACAATGGGCATATTGCATCCAAAGTAGATGGAAGCACAATTACTATTGACGAAAATGGTATTGTTAGAGGATTGCCTGTTGATGATGCTCTCTCTTCTATCTCAACAAATCCGATTCAGAATAAAGTCGTAAAGGCAAAAGTTAATGAAATTGAGAAAAATGTATCAAAAAATACAGAGGACATTAAAAAGAATGGCACGAATATCTCAAACAATACCAAAAAAATCAATTCACTTGAAACAGCGGTTTCTTCGGAAAAAACACGAGCAGAAGGTGTGGAAAATCAATTAAAAACAGACCTTGAAAATGGGAAAAAGGTTTGGGATGACAAATATACCAAATCTGAGGTTGATAACAAGTTTTCTACTTTCGAAACCAATATCGAATGGAAAGATGCTGTTAGCACTTTTGATGACATTGCAACTACATATCCTACTCCAGGTGACGGATGGACGGTTAATGTAAAAGATACTGATTATACATATCGTTATAATGGTACTAAATGGGTTGCAATTTCTGCTAACGCCATTCCAAAGGCTACAAATAAAGTCGATGGACTTATGACAAAGGAATATGCAAAGAAGTTAGATGGACTGACAAAATATACTCCTGACGGTACTACTATTACTGCTGACGAAGATGGAACTCTTCATGGTGCAGACACAATTCAAGTTGATGGGATCACAATTACAAGAGACGATGCTACAAAAGTAATTGCTCTCGCTAAAACATTGCAAGATAAAATAGCCTTGGTTGATAATAAGATTGATAAAGCTAATGTCGCAAATAATCTCACTACAACTGAGGCTGATTTTGTATTAGACGCAAGACAGGGTAAGGCTTTACAGGATCAATTAACTACTTTAAACGGCAGTCTAAATAGTAAGAAAGTACCGACAATCGGCATCGAAAACATATTTACTGGAAATCCGTTTGCTGTCATAGCCGATAGTGGTGGTTTGGCAACTGTTGGCGGTACAAAATGGGAACAAGATAATGGCGGGTATCACGTTAAAGATATAAAATATCCTGCCGGCGGATCAGTATCTCTAACTGTTAGTATGACATTGCCGGCTAATAGCATTGTGTTAATCGATGTAAATACGTTAAATTATGAAAATATTAAACTACAGGGTACGTGTATAAAATACAATTTAACAAGCAGCCCGTCCAATACTAATTTGTCGATATTTTTTAGCGGAAGAAATGCAAATGTAACAACATCAACAATTAGATATATGCCGTTAGTTATTCATTTAGTTTAAACAAAAACACAGAACGAATGTTCACGTAACTCATAAACAATTTTTATCACAGAAAGGGATTAAAAATCATGGATAAAATTATTTTAGCCAACAAAACAGAATTCGAGATTGCCGATGGTGCGAGCCTTGGCAACATCCAGATCAAGGCAGAGAGTTTCGATGCCATTAAATCAGTCACGGATGCATTTTCTGCGGACAACCTGCAGGAAGTTACATTTACACATAATGGCGAAACATCCGGCAAGTACACCGATCTGAAATCCGATGGGTTTACATACGCACCGAATACGGACGAGGCAGGTAAGGAAGATGGAACCTACACGGTTACTATCAGGCTGCGGACAAAGACGGAAATGGAAAAGGCACTCCGGTAACGGAGATTTTTCAATACATATTTCTGCTGATTTTCTCCAACAGAAGTATGTATATGAGTCTGCTTACAGGAAAAAATACTCCTGATTTTGCAAAAGATACCGTGTATCGTTTCATGAAGATGGTTCAAATTAACTGGATGCGTTTTACTACAATCCTTGCATCCAGAATCATAAACAACGCTATTCTTCCACTGGATTCGGAAGACCGTGCCAATGTTCTTATTATTGACGATTCCATGTTTGAACGTAACCGTTCTAAAAAGGTAGAGCTTCTTGCAAAGGTCTATGACCACGCAAAACATAAATATCGCTTCGGATTTAGAATGCTTACTCTTGGATGGTCAGATGGGAGTACATTTTTGCCGGTAAACAGCATTCTTCTTTCTACAGCAAACAAAAAGAATCGTATCAATGAAGCGGCTGAAATAGACAAAAGAACCGTTGGTTACAGACGCAGAAAGCTGTCTATGGAAAAGGGAACCCATGCCATGCTTACACTTCTGGAAACTGCTAAAAAAGCTGCAATTCCGGCAAAATATGTTCTTTTTGACAGCTGGTTTTCATCTCCAAGCACCCTTCATGCTGTCAAGCGAATGGATTTTGATGTAATCGGAATGGTGAAAAAATCTCCAAAAATATTTTTTCGCTACGATGGTGAAGATATGTCTTTAATTTCCATTTACAACAAAAATAAAAAGAGACGAGGCAAATCAAAATATCTGCTTTCTGTTATGGTTGATGTAGTGAAGGATGGGGACATAATTCCTGCCAAAGTAGTTTATGTCCGCAATCGCAACAAACGCAAGGAATATCTCTGCCTCATTTCCACAGATGTAAATCTGGATGAAAATGAAATCATCCGGATTTATGGAAAACGCTGGGATATAGAGGTATTTTTCAAGGTATGCAAAAGCTACCTTAACTTGAGCAGAGAATGCAATTCTCTGTCCTATGATGCAATGACTGCGCATACCACAGTTGTTTTCACCCGATATATGATGCTGTCACTGGAAAGCCGGGAATCCAATGATAACCGGTCACTTGGGGAGCTTTTTTTATACTTTTCTGACGAAATGTCTGATATCACATGGATACAGGCTTTTCAAATGCTGCTCCAAATGTTCAGAACAATGCTTTCAGATAACACTGAACTTTCAGACGAAAAAATCGATGAATTGGCGAATGTATTTATGGATGCACTTCCTGCATTGTTGAAAACAAAACTCCAAGCTGCTTAAGGTCTGAACATTGACAACTGAATAACTGCCGGGTATTGAATTTTCAAGGTGCATAGCTAAAATCTATGTGCGAAGTTTGAGATGGAAACATTTATGGCAACAAGAATCGAAGAAGCAAGAGAAATTAGTCTTGAAAAAGGACAGGCAAAATACAGAGCATATTTCGTAAGAAAGAGTGCTGCAAAACTGTATGGACGTTATCAGGACACTGTAAATAGTATCTTGGAACTTGATGGATTTTCTGATTGTATCGTATCTGAGTAATCTTATCTACAACTGAATATTGAATAACCGAACCTCCGTTCTAAAATCAATTCCATTTATTTCCAAATGGAGAATATATATTTAGAACATATATATTTTGATTTAGGATGGAGGTATTTTTTACGTTATGGAAGAGAAATTTAGATTAGAATTATTAGATATGGTTAGCAGATTTGCGGATGATAAAAATGTAATGTTATTTGATGGATGCCTTTGTGCATTACTTAGAAAATATGATATAAATGAGAAACATACAGAATTGTGTGTGCTTGAAAATGAGAATGAGAAAATTCTTAATACATATAGAGCTTCTTTGCGCCTTGAAGGTCGTTCACCTAGTACCATTTATCAGTATATGGATTCGATTAAGCACACGTTAGCTGATCTTGGAAACAAGAATATAAAGGATATTACTACAAACGACATTAGATGGGCACTCTCATTGTATCAACAAAGAGGAGTATCAAACACTACTGCTAATAATAGGAGAAAAAACCTTTCTGCGTTCTTTAGATGGTTAACCCTTGAAGAAATTATTCCAAAGAATCCTATGTTGAAAATCCATGAGATTAAGTCTCGATATGTCACAAAGAAACCATTCTCTGATGAAGATGTAGAAAAGCTTTTAGATAACTGCGACACAATTAAAAATCGTGCGTTATTAGAATTTATGTTTTCTACTGGATGTCGAGTTTCTGAAGTACAGAATGCTAACCGTGAAGATATTGATTTTAAATCAGGTGAATGTACTGTTATCGGTAAAGGAAATAAAGAACGAACCGTTTATATATCTGAGCGTTCTATGTATTATATTAAAGAATATATTATGACTAGAGAAGATAATCTTGAACCATTGTTTCTTAATGATCATGGTACAAGAATGTCAAAGGAAAGTATTCGACAGAGGTTACATAAGATTGGCAATATTGCAAATGTGACAAATGTTCATCCTCACAGATGTAGACGTACAATGGCAACAGAATTAGCTCGTAAAGGTATGCCAATTCAATATGTTCAGCAAATCTTAGGACATGCAAAGTTAGACACTACTATGATTTATTGCATTTGTGATAAGAAAAATGTTAGAAATGAATTTAATAAGGTTATGTGAATATACGTATATAAATGTGTCAATATACGTGCATATTCCGCAAAAACAGAGCACTCGCTCCGCATGAGCGGAGCGCTGTTCCGTTAGGAACGGATCATTGCCCTGTTGCTAGCGGAATCGGTGATCCGATGAAGCAGAATTTGCAATATACGCCTGACAACAAAAGAACAAAGCACACAAAATCAAATAAAAATGTGTGCAATTATAGTATTTTATGTTTATTTTGTATTATATATATAGAACTTTTGTTTGGCAATGTTGGATTAAACGGCAGTTTAAATAGTGAAATTATTGCAGTACATGTTGAAGATCCTTTTTCTGGAACTGTTTATTATACTATTCGTGGCGGTATCTGTATTGTACAGATATGGTTTATAAGTTGTAAATCCGGAAAACTAACATGTGCTCCAATTGCCAAAAATTTACCTTATGCTGCCATGTGCGCTGGAACGTTAGGCGAAAACTATGCTGGCGGCACTGGAAGTGGAATATTTATGTATATTAATGTAAATACCAACGCCATTTGCTGTCACAAAGCTGAAGACTGCCACGAATTCTTCGGAAGTTTTTGTTATCCAGTTATTAAATAGTTTGCACAATTATATTAGAAATCCGATCCCCCAAACGCGGATTTCTTCATTAACATGGACAGTTGTTTTATCTATTCGGATATAAATGTATTTGCTATTATCCGAAAAAACAAATGGACAATAATCGGTTAACAACATTGCACCAGTAAGGTTATTCCATTCAATTTTAAACTGCAACGACTCTGGTAATTCTGCTAATATTTGTCCGGTTTGAAGATCGCCTGTTGTATACATAGAGAAAGAAATCATAACCAATTTTCCAAATATATATACTGCGTTAAATAATGTTCCATCCCTCATTTTTAGATTTTCTCCAGCTTTGATGCTGCCATAAATTTTTGTAACATTATTTAAACTGCCGTTTAACAAATATTATCGAATATATGTTCGTATACTTACAATAATCCTGTAGACATACGAATATATATTCTGTTATAATGTCATAATATGAAACAAGGTGATACTGCATGGATTATAGAAAACAATAGAACTGTTCGGGAATGTAAAATAGTTCGTATCAATGGGAATTTGGTGATTTATACGTTTCACTGATGGGTGTGGTACTCAATTGCCTTTAAAACGCTTGTATGAGACTCAGGAAGATGCCTATAAAGAATTAAGCCACAATGATACGCTCTCACGGATTCAAGTTGAATATGACACAGAGAATAGACAGAAATGGAACGGACAAATGTTGTAATATGATGTAATAATTTAGGGACAAGTAGATGAATTTCTACCTGTCCCTATTTTTTACGATTTTGGATACATTTCATTTTTGAAGTTTTCAAGAATCAAATATATCCAAAATAAGGTTTGGTCTTTTGCACCAATTACTAAAATCTTGCACCAATTTGACACCAATCATATCATACAATACAGTATACTATAGGACAAAATAGTGAATAAAACAAAAATGGAAAGTATTGAAGACACTATAATATCAATACTTTCCACATTTTTTGCTCTGCTTTAATTAGCGGTAAAATTACTTAGCGTAATGTGTAACTTTTACAATTTTCATGTCTGAAAGCATTGATTTTACTGGGTTTTCTTACCCACCAATATTTTATTTTGTTATTTTTGCACCAATTTTGCACCAGTGTATTTTAAATGGCTTTATTCATCTTCTCAATTTCGTCACTCAATTGTTCATCCGTAACATGAACATAAAGATCCATTGTTACTTGAATTGTAGAATGTCCAAGCATCTTCTGTAATGATTTAGGTTGTACTCCTTTTTCAATACATCGTGTGGCAAATGTATGTCTGAGTGAGTGCATATAACAATGTTCAAATTCTTCATACTGCCCATCAACACTGTTAATCATTCTGTCTTTATTTATATTAGCAACAATTCGCACCATCACGGTTCTAAAAGTTGATGTTCCAACAGGATTACCATTGATAGTTGTAAATACAAGTCCATCCCATTTTGAAACCCATTTGTCATTTTGAAATTTCAGTCTGTTTTGCACTTGTTTTTGATCGTTAAGGACTTTGATTGCCTCATCTGTTAGAGGTATCTTTCTTTTACTTAATCTTGATTTTGGTATTCCAAAAAAGAAACCACCCTTCTGTTTGTCTTGCAAGAGAGTTCTGTTTACATACAAATAGTGATTATCAAAATCTATATCATCCCATTTTAGCCCACCGACTTCTCCGGCTCTTAACCCGGTTTCAAGAACAAGACAATATGCATTATAATAAAGAGTGTTTTTTGCATATTCTTTAAATATTTTTTGTTCTTCTCTTGTTAAAACTCGTCTTTCTATTAAGTCAATATCACGTTTTTTTATTTTTAGGTTATTTGCCGGATTCTTGCTGATATAATTATTTTCTACTGCACATTTGAATATTGCGTGCATTGTAATAGCTGTCAATTCCATAGTTCCATACGAATATTTACCACTATCAAACATTTGGTTGAGAATTTTTTGGCAATGGATTTGTTTAACTTCTGTTAATTTTATATCTCCAATGGCATTTTTTATAATGTATTTATAACGATGTCTATAATTCTTAGTTGTATTATCTTTTACAATTCCTTCTTTATAATTCTCAATCCAGTAATTATACCATTCATCTACGGTCATATTATTATTGTTTAGAATATTATCTAAATATTTTTTCTTTTTGACA
>CYGL01000029.1_pt1 | contig 67370 bp, 113 predicted proteins | sample 485531 | NCBI WGS metagenome assembly CYGL01 (sample SAMEA3497897, study PRJEB9818) | human gut metagenome | reverse complement strand
GCAACCGCCTAATGGGTTTCCCAAGGATCCCAAAAAACAAAAAGACCCATTTTACATTCATTTCCTCAACATGGCATATCCTGTACAATAATGTCTGCTTCGATCTCTTTTGTGATTTTTCTCCATTCAGCGATAATCTCTTCGTAGTTTCTGCCAAGTCGGTCAATCGAATGGACTACCAGCACATCACCTTTCTTAAGAGAAGCAATCATCTTCTGGTACTCAGGACGGTTGAAGTCTTTGCCGGACTTTTTGTCCATGTAAATCATTTCAACTCCTTCTTCTCTCAGTGCTTCCATCTGTCTTGCTTCATTCTGGTCTACTGTTGATACTCTTGCATATCCTATCTTCATATATAATCACTCCCGTTTATTTATGAGTTGATTATACATCCAATTGATTATATTTGCAAGTAGTTCATACACATTTATGAGTATTTTTTATTGACTATTGAAACGTTTTTGATTATGATAATGCCAATAGGAGGTATTTATATGGTTTCTGATAAGATAAAGCAAATAATGAAGATAGAAAAAGTAACCAGTATTCAATTAGCTCAGCACCTTGGAATGTTACCGCAATCACTTGCAAATAAATTTTCAAGGGGAAGCACTGAGAGAAGAAGGAGTTGAAATGATTTACATGGACAAAAAGTCCGGCAAAGACTTCAACCGTCCTGAGTACCAGAAGATGATTGCTTCTCTTAAGAAAGGTGATGTGCTGGTAGTCCATTCGATTGACCGACTTGGCAGAAACTACGAAGAGATTATCGCTGAATGGAGAAAAATCACAAAAGAGATCGAAGCAGACATTATTGTACAGGATATGCCATTACTTAATACTACACAGAACAAAGATTTGACGGGAACTCTAATCGCAGATATTGTTTTGCAACTTCTTTCATATGTGGCACAAAGAGAAAGAGAAAATATCCGCCAGCGTCAGAAAGAGGGCATCGCAATCGCGAAAGCTCAGGGCAAGTATAAAGGACGGGCAAAGAAAGAAATCAATAAAGAACTTTTTGATAACACCAAGCTCAGATGGCAGAATGGAGAAATCACAAAAGTTCAATTTGCTGAAATTATGGGAATATCAAGAAGTACGCTGTATAAATTATTGGAGGATGAGTGAAATGATTGATTTTACAAACAAGTCTATTACCACACAGAATAATGTCGAATCAGAACGGCTCCTGAAAAAGGCTGTGGCTCAAGGATTCAAATTGCCTAAATGCGAAAAAGCAATAGAGTCATGTAGATTTTTTAGATTTACCGGAAGTCCTTATAAACAGGTTATATATACTGAAGTGGAACAAGCCATTACTTATGTCGAACTTTTCGGCGACGAAGTGGAAGAACTCAGAACAATAGCAGATATGGCTGCAAGATGGTGCAGGGCGTACGGATATAAGCATTTGAGTGTGTATGCGAATGAAGAATTTGAAAGCTATACAGGAAAAGGAATCGCAAAGATGGAAGATGGCACGGTGCAACGAGTAGAGGTTGAATTAAAGAAGCCTCGTAAGATAACAATACAAGAAATAGAGAAGTACTTCGGATGTCCAATCGAGATTGTCAGCTGAGGATACTGCCTATGAAAAAGCATAACCCACAGGGCGAATCAATTCGGATCCGGTTGCCGTATCAGCTGGAGCAAAAACTCATTGCCGAGAAGAACCGAACCGGCAAAAGCGTATCACAGATCACACGGGAAGCACTGGCAGAATATTTTCGAAAGAGGTAGATAAATGACTGAATCAAATTTTTCTGAAAAAAATAAAAAAGGGGTTTCGTCTTTTGCTTTTCCAGACGAACCGATTGACGTAGCAAGAAAACTTATCCAAGCAACTGTCACAGCGGAGATACCGAAATACGGAGAACTGTATCAGGTTCTGGAGACAGAAAGCCTTGAGATTCCAAAATACGATGTTATCCAGCTTCAGGAGATTGCAGACCATCTTCTGGCGTATTGCAAAGCACAGGAAAGGGGATGCAAAGATGCCTGTTGTGAAAATTATAAATCCGAGTCCGTATGACTGGAGGGGGACACAGTGCTTTATTGATGGACATAAAGTACCGAGAGTGAAATCAGTTGATTTCCATGTTTCGGTTGATGAGGTTCCGACATTTGTATTCGAGATGATGGCAGAGCCGGATATTGAAATGGAGTGCCTGGCACAAATTAGTTTCACTTCTCAATCAATTACTGATGCAATTTCAGTTTTAAGACACGAACTGTTGCAACGCGGGGAAATTTACCACGGCTTCAAAGCAAGCCTAAAATCGGCTTTAGAACATTACAATTACTGTGGATTACCATTTGAGCCGGAAGATGATGTTGCGAGAAAGATACTTGATTTCATTATAGGAGAAGAATTCTAAATACCATATTAATCTGCACAGCGAGATAAATAAAAAGACTAGAGGAGGATATAAACAATGAAATTTTCAGAAGCATTTAAACTCATGAAACAGGGGGCTAAAGTAAAACTCCCAGGTTGGAATGGCTACTGGTGTTGGGATGATGATAAACAGACGATTATGATTCATTGCAGACCGAAAGATTCTGATGCAGGGCATGGAGAAGTCCTTGATATCCGTGAAACGCAGAGAGTGGAATATACTTTCATGCACACGCAGAGAGATGACTGGATGATTGCTGATGAGAATAACTGTGGTGTTCTTGGCGGTCAGTCGACATTTGGATTTGGCGATGCTATCCGTTATCTAAAAAGGGGACTTAAAGTGGCTCGTAAAGGTTGGAATGGGAAGAAACAGTACATTCAGCTTGCCACTGGTATTTCTTATAAGACAGTAGATGGAGAGCTTGTGAACTGCGAACATGATGCTATCGGGAACATGGCTATTGCATTTGTTGGAACATCCGGTGTGCAGATGGGATGGCTTGCGTCTCAGGCAGATATGTTGGCAGAAGATTGGATTTTTGCAGAATAAGAGGTAACATATGCTTTTAGCATTTCCGATGTGGATTATCCCGTATCTCATCATAGAGCGGGTTAAACCAATAGAAAAACCTATTTGCATTTGCAGGCAATGTCCTTATGTAAAACGATATGCCAGCAAACGTTCCATGCATCCGACATAGTGGGGAATTCAAATTGTTTAATTTTATAGTTTATTAAGATGCAAAAAAAATACCTCATATTATGTGTCGCACACGATTCCCGTCGTATTTTGAGATGGTGCTTTCTACGGCGGGAGATACTGGGCTATCGCCAAACGGTAAGGCAACGGATTTTGGTTCCGTTATTTGTGGGTTCAAATCCCACTAGCCCCGTTTGCCAAGTAATCTTGGCAATGTACATTTTGCCTTTCTATTACTACCGTCTAGCTCAACGGAGCTGACTAAAGGGGCTTCAAACGTCCCGGACGGTTTTTCCTGAAAAAGTATAACAGGTGCTTAACAGGAGCCTTTGTTGCGGCTGGTGGTCAAGAACCGCAACAGTAGAAGTCCGACAGCTTCTACTCAGGAAATTTAGCTCAGTTGGTCAGAGCAACCGGCTCATAACCGGAAAGTCCAGGGTTCGAGTCCCTGAATTTCCATCTCTTTCCTGAATGCCATTCGTACCGTAAAACGAATGGAAAAAACTTGCCGATTGAGCGTTTTGGCAATGTCTGTGCGAGTGCGATACGGCGTAGCTTGTGCAAGGGATTGTTTTTCCGGTCGGCGTGCATCTCGGAGTAGTAATGTTTGGTGTAACGTGCACTTGGCATGGTGAGTTTTCAAGAGATGCAGTCCTTACAGGATATACGTATACAGAATCCGAAACAACTCCGTGGAGCATACCACGGTTACCAAAAAGCCGTCAGGTTGGCAAAAATACGATAGTCCAAGTTATGAAAAATTGCCTAGTGGAACGCATAACACGAAAAAATCATTGCTAACCCGGGGTGTCCGGGTTGACGCAGGATGGAGTACAGGTAACTCGCGGGCCTCCTTAGCCCGAAATGGTGGTTCAATTCCGCCTCCTGCAATTAATCCGTCTATCGTTCAGCGGATTAAAACAAATTCTCAATACACCTTCTTTCTATGAATGTGGAACTCAACCCAATTGCTCTTTCATTGGAGTGATTGACCGTGACAGGCGGTACGGAATGTAGCTCAGGTGGGAGAGCGCACTACAAAAGTGAGGTCGCAGGTTCGAATCCTGCCTTTCCGATTCCATATAGTGGCGGAATACGTAGACGCTATTGTGGTAGCATAGGTTTGAACCCACAACTTAGGTGACCTTAGCCGGCAGCATGAGAGTAAAAGGGTGGAAATCCCCTCCTATATGGACGTTTGATGCATTGAGTGATAATGCTCTGATCGAAAAGTGGCGGAACTATTGACGGTGATGAACCCGATACAATAGAAAGGCAGACGCAGAGGATAGTACATCGTAATGGGTGAGTATGTGTCTTTGGACATGGGATGTACATGATGGTTCAAATCCATCCTTTTCAATTATCCACTTAGATTTACGCTGTCTGCTTGCGGGCGGTCTATGAATCAGGTGGATTGCATGGAAGTATAACTCAGTGGTAGAGTTCCACACTTTTTAGTGTGCAGTGACAGGGGTTCGATTCCTCTTGCTTCTGTTCCAATGAACTGCAATCATTGGAAGGTAAATTCTCCTAAAGTATTATGATGGTTTCCGGTGGTTCACGTTGGGTGACAAGTTGTGGTTCAAGTCCATCCGCCGGATTTTTGATTTAAGGAGGACGTAATGAATAAAACAATAATACTGTATATTGCAATCGGAAACGAAGATGCAAATTTCTTTTTGCACAATCTCCAAAAGCAATTTTGTGATTATGAATCTATAAAAGTTGATTACTTCCGCAAAAGATTAGAAACTCCAAAACATTTGGTAGAGGTCATTACTCTCAACAATGTTGGCGGTATTGGTAGCCTTTTTGGAGCAGATTACTTTTTGATGAGTGAAAAGCTGTTCCAGACCAGCATATCAAAGTTGGAAGAATTGTACGACACATTGCAGTTGATAAAATCAAGACTGCATTTGGGTGCAGAAGAAATTGCCATGTGCAAACTTATATCCATGTTGAATATGTTTGAAGACAAACAATATTGCTGTACCTGCAAATGGTACGATACAGACAACGGAACTTGTTTTAATGGAGACAGCGAACATCGAGCAGATTTCAGATGTCTTGATGATAGCTGTGAATTTTGGGAGGAATATGAAAATGACAGAATCTGAAATGAACCGTATAATTGCAGAAAAAGACTACCAGATCGAAAATTACTGTTGCCAACTGGAAGGATATCAAAATGCCTTTAAAAAGTTGGAAGAAAGATGTTCGCCAGATGCGCTGGAATATTGGGGACGAAATCTTTTCCATTCCCTGACCATTCATGCGAATAGTGAAGAATTCATTCAGGTTCCTCACGAACCAATGAAGTTTGCAGACTGGCTACTCAATCTCAAGAACGAAAAAAGGATATAAGATGTTTAGTAAATCCGAAATTAAACAAATTATCTTACATTTGCTTATTGAACTGAATTGTGGTGGAAAAAGATGAAAATACGGGGAAAAGAAATTAAAGACGAATGCTCCCGGTGCGGAAATATTCTCGAATGTGAGTTGTTTCGACAGGGACATGGAATAAAACAGGAACGTGAGAATGTAGCAAAGATGATTGAGTGCCAGATGAAGCACAGGGAGGAAAGGGAGAAATGAACGAACTGAAAGTACTAAATGAACAGGAAGTATTGGGAAAACAGTTTCGTGTTTATGGAACAGCAGAGGAACCATTGTTTCTGGCTAAAGATGTAGCAGAGTGGATTGAGTATTCAGTTTCTAATGTAAGCAAAATGCTTGCCGTTGTTGATGATGAAGAGAAAACCATTCGTACAATTGTTACGAGCGGTTCAAACTACCAAACAGAAGCGTGGTTTCTTGCCGAAGATGGACTCTATGAAGTCCTGATGCAGTCCAGAAAGCCGATCGCAAAACAGTTCAAGAAAGAAGTCAAAGAGATTTTGAAGACTATCCGCAAACACGGCATATATGCCACAGACAATGTTATTGATAATATTCTCAATAATCCAGACTTCGGCATCGAACTTCTGACCAAACTGAAAGAAGAACGTGCTGCAAGAGTAGAAGCTGAGAGAAAGAATGCCATTCTGATGCACGTCAACAAAACTTATACCATCACTGAGATTGCTAAAGAACTGGGACTGAAATCAGCAATGCAGCTAAACCGGATTCTGGCAGAGAAGAAAATACAGTATCAGGTGAACGGTACGTGGCTTATGTATTCCAACTACAGTAACTGCGGATATGAGGAAATCAAACAGGAAGTATTAGATTCCGGGAAAGTAATCTACCATAGGCGAATTACACAGATGGGACGTGAATTCATTCTTGGATTATTTGAGAAGACAGCTTGATTGTGAGAGGAGGATTGTTATGAAAATTGAAGATTTGAAGAACTGGACGGTAGATCAACTAAAAGAAGAAGTTGTTCGTTTGGCTGATGAGAGGGAATCAAAGCAACATGAAATTTTGGACAAAAATGAGAAAATCAATGAGCTTCAGACTGAACTGGATAAAATGTGCGATTATAACGACGAGTTAAAGAAACAGTTGGATGAATTGAACTCCATTTCTGAATTTATGACTCCAGATATTGATGTACCCTTCGAAGAAGTAAAAAACCTGAAACGCACTCATCAGTCCGATTGTATCACAATCAATCAGCTCCAGACGGCATTGGACGTAATAGTTGACCGGTATGCAAATCTTAGAAAGATTCATGGGGTAAGTTGATATGAGTGAAAAAGGCACAGAAAACTTTATTGTTGGCGGAGGAGTTTTAAAACGAAATTCTGACGGTTCTTTCACCGAGGTTGAATCTTTTAATATGAATATTGGAATGAACTCTTATGATAAAAAGAATCACAGGACACAGGTACAGCAAGAATTTGTCAAAGAAATTGCTGATTTTGCAAAATCATATCCGCACAAGTATATGAGAAAATGCTTAGAGCAATATCCGTATTGGGGAAACAAATACAATGGTTTTAATCGACAGAAAATTTAAGGAGATTTTTTAATGAGCATCAAATCAGCATTTGAATCAGAGGGAATAGACTTCTCCCAAGCAATGAACCCACCTGAGCCGTGGGACGGACGGGCATTAATAAAGAACATCAATGGAAAGTTGTGGTACTGTTGTCCTTTTTGTGAAAAGAAAGCACTTCTGATTAGCCCAGAGACAAAAATTCAGCATCTTAAATTGAAGTGCAAGGGTAGTAACTGCAAGAAAGAGTTCGAGGTGAACGTATGAAAAAATATGGTGTAGTGAACTATCCAATTAAGATTATTGATGAAAAAATCATTAATGCACTAGCTGACATTGAAGTACATCATGAAGAAGTCAGACGGATTATTTGGGTAGAATGCGTCATGAATTACACTGATCTTCCGGAGGAATGCATTCTTGAAATTGGATGTCTTAAAAGAAAATTCAAAATCATGCATATCGACTCAGCTACAACAGAATCTGGAATCTATAAACTTAAATTTATGTTTGAGCGAGTAGAAGATGTAAATGAAAAAGACGAGTGGTGGGATTCGCTTAGAAGTATTGTGAGGTGAACACATGAAAAAGGAGGGTATTCTTGATAAACATATTTGGTGGTTTAGAAAATAATGTAAATTTATTCGAGGTGAATGTATGAATACTTGTTATGATTGTGCGTGTTCAAAAATTGAAACAGACAGCAACCACAGATTCCTTATTTGTGGAATTTGTGCAAAGCATTTTTGCGTCCCGTTCTCACTTCCGGTGCCAGATATATGCAATGAATTTCAAAAACGAAGTGGATTCTCTGCATTAGAAGTACTTACTCCTGAGGAAAAAGAGAAATACTTCGCAATATATCGGAAATTGCCTTCGTACAATCCAGAAGTAAGCCCAGAAGAATTTTTCAAAGGCATGGATAGTGGATTTTTCGGGATATATCCGAAAAACACTCCAGACATTGTTAAGACTATTGATTCTATGAAAGTGCCTGATGAAGATGCTATTAAATCAGTTGCCAGTGATTCAGAAGAACTTCAAAAGACTAAGCCTATGGAACTGGACGAACTTTCGGAAGAAACCAAGTTTCGAATCTATAAATTAATTGTAAATGAAATTGGAAAACATTTTTACAATTGCGAGATGCGTATGTCATATAAAGACTTTATACTTGTTGAGGATTGCATCAGAAAAGTTTTACAAGGAGAACAAGATGAACACAAAACAGATTAAATGTATTCTGACAGGTGGATGCAAGTTCAAAAGTTCGGATACAGAATCGAAATGTAATGACAAAGAAAAGACTTGCGCTATTACGAAAACTTGCTACAAATGCGGAAAAAAGTATAAAGCCATATTTACTTACAAACAGTTAGGGATTCCAGTGAGGTGAAGGGAGAGTTTATGAAGAAAATATTTTTTGCTGCGTTATTATCAATGATGCTGTTTGGATTAACAGCATGTCAATCGGCAACAAAGAGTTTGGGTGGGACAACCACAATAAAATTAAAACCAGGTGTAAAACTGGAAGAAATCACATGGAAAGACGATGATTTGTGGTATCTTACTCGACCAATGAGAGATAACGAATCAGCCGAAACACATACATTTGACCAGTCAACTGATTTTGGTTTCGAAGGTCAAGTAATTATTATTGAGAAAAATAAATAAACATTCAGAGAGCCACACGAGAGCCAGACTAAAACCTAAAATAAGAGGGGAGGTCTGGCTCTATTTTTATGTCAAAAATTACAGAAGGTTCGCTCGAATGGTATCGGGCGGTATTAAATCAGGTTATCAGTGGGGATATGTCGATATACCAGAATCAGAAAGACTGCCTTGATTTGTTACTGAATATGAACATGGATCTCCCTTTTAATGAGAATCCAGAAGCAAGAAAGATTGCAATAAAAACCAGTCAGTACGCACACAATCTTGCTGAAAGGCAAGCTGCTATTACCGGTGATGGAAATTTCGATGATATTTACTGGGATTATTTGTTACTGGAAGCTCCATGGGCGTTCGAGAGTTATTTGTTATACATGGAGAAGAATAGACCGGACAGCAAAAAGTTTTATATTCCAAGAAAGAAAACGCTCCAAGTAGTCGCTCGAGATTTACAGGATTTGGAAGATAGGATAATTGAATTTTACGGTCTATCGTTACCAAGTCGTGTTGGCAAGAGTACTATGTGCATATTTTTTATGTCATGGATAATGGGAAGACGACCAAACAGTCACAATGCAATGGGGGGTCATTCTGGAAAACTGGCAAAGGGCTTCTATGGCGAACTTCTAAATCTCATAAACACACAAGAATATACCTACAGTGATATATTTCCAAAATCAAAATTGCAAAAGCAAAGTGCTGATGATTTTGAGATAAATTTGGACAAGCCAGACCGATTCGCCACAATGACTTGCCGCGGTATCGAGGGAACATGGACGGGTGCTGTTGATATTTCGTCTGATGGATATTTGTATGTGGATGACCTTGTTCGAGACAGGCAGCATTCTTTAAGCCCTACTCGTTTGGAGAATACTTATCAAGAATATCTGAACAAAATGGTTGACCGTAAAATTGATGGGGCAAGAGAGCTGATGGTTGGAACAAGATGGAATCTGTACGACCCATTAGGCAAAATTGAGAAACTCAATCGAGATAATCCGCTGTATAGGTTCCGTAAGATTCCTGCCTTGAATGATGATGGTGAATCAAACTTCGAATATGATTATGGAGTTGGATTTTCTACAAAGTATTATGTGGATATGAAAGCCAGACTTGATGCTAACGAATGGGAGGCTAAGTATCAACAGAAACCATTCTTACGTGAAGGAATCATGTTCGCAGAAGATGAACTGAGGTATTATAATGGAATTCTTCCAGAAGGCGGATTTGTAAAGAACGTATCTGCTTGTGACGTTGCATGGGGCGGTGGAGATAGCTTGTCTATGCCGGTTGGTGCGGAATTTGAAAACGGAGATGTATACATTTATGACTGGATTTTTAATACAGGCCCGAAGGAAGTCACACTCCCGCTGGTTGTCGGAAGAATCATGGGAAACGAAATCCAATCTATCAATTTCGAAGCCAACAATGGTGGAGATATGTATGCGTACTATGTCAGTGGAAGACTGAAAGAACACGGATATGCTTGCAGCACTACCAGCACGAAGGCTCCGTCAAAGCAAGCTAAAAAAGAAAAAATTAATCAGTACTCTGGAGATGTTAAAAGAAGATTCATATTTCTGGCACCTAAATACCAAAACAAGGAATATTCAAAAGCAATGGAACAGTTGACCACTTTTGTATATATTGGAGACAACGATCACGACGATGCACCAGATGGTGTTACGCAGCTTATGATAACTCTAACACAAAAACGATTTGCAGAAGTCACAGCAACTAAGAATTTTATGTGGGGAAGGAGATAAAAAAGGAATACAAGGGAATATCTGAACCAAATTCAACGTTACGAGAAAATCATTCACAACAAGTACATAGAGCGAGAACAACTGAGGTCTCATGCAACCGGTCTGAAATCTTTCTGCTACGAATCAGAACGAGTACAGACATCTGGCAGCCACGACATGATAGGTGATTTGGTGGCAAAGATTGTTGATCTGGAATCCGAAATCATAAGCATTACAAATGAGTATATGGACAAGAGAATGGAAATTATACGCTTAATTGACTCTGTGGAGAGTCCGGTTCTGTACGAGATTCTTTTCAAAAAATACATTGAAGGTAAACCACTGGATGTGATCGCTGATGAAATCGGGTATTCCTACCAGCGAACCAAGGAACTACATTTATGTGCTATTGAAACCGTAAAGGAACTTGGACGTTTTGATTCCTGAAACATCATACTGAAACATACTTAAAAATGTAATATAATGTAAGGTGTAAGAATACATGAAAGCATCGGAGAAAAATCTTCGGTGCTTTTTTCATGCCTAAAAAGGAGGACGGGCAGTGGCAAGAAATAAATCAAAGTATATCAACCTCTGCCAAGGCGAATTTGGAAGAAAGGTAGCTTATACCGGAGTAAGCAGAATTACACCTAATAACGTCTTGAAAGTAATTGCAGATACCATCGGCACTCACAACAGGAACCGGACAATGATCGACTATCTGTACAGATATTACAAAGGAGACCAACCAGTCCTGTACAGAGAAAAACAAGTCAGACCGGAAATCAACAATAAGGTATGTGAGAATCATGCACTTGAAGTTGTACGCTTTAAGGCATCTCAGACTTATGGTGAACCAATTCAGTTCGTCTGTAAGAAAAAGAATGCAAGTGAAGAAACCAATGCACAGGTGGACTTGTTCAACGATTATCTGGACGAAGCCAACGCAGAAGCCAGAAACATTGAGTTAGGAACATATCAAAGTGCTGTAGGGACTGCATACAAGTGTATTCTTCGTGAAGAGGACTGGACAAGCGACTCAGATATGCCCCCGTTCCGATTATTCATTCCGTATCCTGGAGATTGCTACATCGTATATTCTAGAAATACCGGCAAACCAATGCTTTCCGTGCAGATACTGAAAGATGAAGAGAATCAGCAATATTATCAGTGCTATTCAATGACACAATACTTTATCATTCAGAACGGTAAAATTACAACTTCGGGGCTGAATGGTTTCGGAGAAATCCCAATTGTTGAATATCCAAATAATCATGACAGGCTGTCAGATATTGAGATTGCCATAACTATGTTCGATACAATCAACGTCATGCAATCAAACCGTATGGACGGGGTTGAACAGTTTGTGCAGGCATTCATGAAATTCAAGAACTGTGAAATTGATGAAAATGAGTTTTTGAAAATGGTGAAATTAGGAGCTATATCTGTAAAAGACACCGGATCCGGTTGCCAGTCAGATGTAGAATTAATGACCGCGGAGCTGAACCAGTCCGAAAGCCAAGTTGCAAAAGATGATATTTACAGCAATATGTTGATTGTTGAGGGGATGCCGGACAGACAGCAGAATACAGGTGGAGATACCGGACAGGCCGTATATCTTCGTAATGGTTGGGATTTTGCAGAACGTAGAGCCAAACTTGACGAACCATTTATCCGTGAAGCTGAGAAAATGTCTGCAAGAATCATTCTAAAGATCATTCGCAATACCACCGGTGATATAAAACTTTCCACCAGAGATTTTGATGTAAAGATTACCAGAAATCCAACAGACAATATGCTTGTTAAAGCACAGGCACTGGATTATCTGGTCAAGAATAAAATACATCCACTCATTGCACTGATTACTTGTGGGTTATTTAGTGACCCGCAGAAAGTATACGAAATGAGTTTTCCGTATATGCAATCTTTGTACGAGAATCCAGAAGAGGAAGTGCAGAAAGCACAAACCTTGCTTACTAAGGATGTGGTTACTGAATGAGTTCGGTAATGAAATTTGACAAAATCAACGCGTTGGATTCGAACAGGCGGAGTGAACCGTACAAAGAGTATTTCGATAAAATGTCTATCTCTGATAAGCAAAATAAACTGAGGATAGCTTTTTCCGAACAAATGGAAGAAGTTATCCTTTATATTTTATCACTGATAGAAACAATGATCGAAAGCGAATCCATTGATCAGAAATATGTAGAGGATGAGTTGTTTGAACGGTATCTTCTGATAGCAGCTACTTATTTTCCTGTAGATGATTATATTACTGATTACGCAAGGCAGTTTGCCCATGAAGTTGTGCGAGCAACTTTTGACCATACCGATGAAGAATATTATTTTTCCAAGGACAGGGCAATGTTTATTTCCGAGTGCGAAGCCAATACTTCGTTGAATTATAAGGAATATGCAGACGCAATCAAAGCTGGAAAGACCCTCAAGACATGGAAAGACGTTAGGGATAAGAGAGAACGCAAAACACACCTCGAAGTTGGTGGAACGACAATTCCTATCAGGGAATTATTTGCAGTTGGTGACAGTCTGATGCTTTTTCCAAAAGATAGCTCGGCAGGAGCTGCTTCGAAGGAGATCGTGAACTGTCGCTGCTCAATTCAATACAGTTAATTAGGAGACGAGAAATCGTCTCTTTTTTATTACACAAAAATAAATGCAACCCGAAAGCGTGAACATGGGAGACACCTTGTGCTGAGCGAACAGCGTTAAAAAGCGTATTGGTGATAGGAGATTTCAATGACAAGAGAAGATGTTAAAAAAATTTTTCCAGAAGCAACCGACGAGCAGATTACTTCTTTTCTGAATCAGTCCAATTCTGATGTAGCTAGAGAAAAAGCAAAAGCCCAAAAAGTAAAAGAACAAGCTGACAAAGCAGATGCACTGGAAAAAGAACTAGAAGCATTAAAAGAGCAAAACATGAGTGAGGCGGAAAAAGCTGAATTAGAACGTCAGAAAGAAAAAGCAGCTAACGAGAAAAGAATTTCTGATCTCGAATTTGCACTTGCAACTTCACAAAGAGAGGCACTCGTAGGAAAGATCACTTCTATTTTTGCTACCGCAGGAATGAAAGGAGATGCCTACACAGGGGCAATCAAAGCGTTTTCCAACATGAAAGCAGATGATGCTCTCAAAGAAGCGCAGGCATTTGTCGATGGAATTTCCACAGAAAATAAAACCGCTCTTGATACTGCAAAAGCTGCATGGGAGAAAGAAGCCCTCGAAAAAACGCCAAATCCGGGCGGCGGAACTGGTGACGGCAAAACAGAAAAGAAGAGTGAAGCATCCGAATATGCAAAAGCATACTCAGCAAGAATGAACCCAGAAATCAAGCCGGCGGACGATAACACACCGGTAAATATTTAATTCAAGCAAAGGAGATTTAGATTATGGCTTTTATGAAAACAGAGCAGTACGAATCCACCCCAAATATTCTCGAATCTGAGGTTGGACTGGTACTTAAAACTTACACAGCAGAGCAGACAAATGCTACAGCCGTTGGAACTAAGAAAATCATCAAAGCAGGTTCCGTATATCCAACAAATGCAACCGGTGCAAAAGGAATCGTATTTGAAGATGTTGACATGACAGACGATGTAAAGAGACCAATTTCCGTAATTGTTGCAGGACGTGTTCTTGAAAAAAGACTTCCGGCAACTGTTAACACTACTGCAAAAGCAGAACTCGAAAAAGCGGGAATTGTTTTCGTAACCACAACAGACCCAGAATTTTAAGGAGGTATAACAGATGCCATTTAATGTATTAGAATCAATTACACAGGAAGAAAGATTTAACTTCTCTCAGGATTTCAGCGTAAAAAGACCGGGCATTCTTGACACCATTTTCCCGGTATGTCAAAACCCAGTATCTGAAAGCTGAATACTACAGACTTATGGCTGGACAGCGACTGCCAGAGGTAGCATTTGTTCATGCGCTTGATACCGAAGCAGAGATCGGAACCAGACCAGGATTCGAAAAAGTACTGACTGAAAAACTCTTTATTAAGAGAAAAATCAATCAGTCCGAAAGCTTACAGCAGGCAATCGAAAACGGCGTGCCGGATGACGAGAACTTAAAGAGATTCGTATTTGATGATGCAGCCAACCTGTTCGAGGGCGTTATTGCCAGAGCAAATGTTATGAAAGGACAGTTCCTTTCTACAGGTGCCGTAAAAGTCAAAGAGAACAATGTAGATCTGAATATTGATTACGGTGTACCGACTGGCGCAAAAGTCACTCTTACAGACTGGTCTAGTCCAGATGCGGACATTATGGGTGATATTCAGAAGATGGTTGCAGTTGCAGAGGACAATGGTTTTGTTGTAAATAAGGCACTCACATCCCTCAAGATGATTAACTACATGAGAAACAATACTGCTATGCAGACAGCGGTTCTGGGAGCGGCAAATAAACGACTTCTGACAAAGCAGGAACTTGTAAACCTCATCATGCAGGAATATGGATTTACCATTGATCGCTGTGATGAGAAATTCAAATACAGAAAAGCAGATGGAACGCTGAAAACCGGCAGATACTTCAAAGAGGATGTATTTACCCTGTACGAATCCGAAGCAAATGGTTCTTTCGGTACAGGTCTCTGGGGCGTTACACCCGAGGAACTTGAATATAGACAGTTTATCCAAGAAGAAAATCGTTCTTTCGTAACACTTTCCATGTGGGCTACACAGGATCCAGTTGCAGTATGGACAAAAGCATCCGGTATGTTCGTTCCTGTTGCCTCAAAAGCCAATGGCGGTATCGTAATTGGTACTAAGGGGGAATAAGCGGGCATAGTCTTGAAAAAGACAGCCAGTCACCGTCTGTAGCAAGTGTGGATGATACATCAACACATAAGTATACAGAAAGCGAGTTGTCCAACATGACAGTGGTTCAGTTGAGACAGCTTGCGAGTGACAACGGCTATGCCCTGTCCGCAACAAACAAGGCTGGTATTATCACGGAAATCCTGTCTCAGCAAGGGTAGGTGATTATGAATGAACGAAGAACTTGTAAATGATCTGACGGTTTATTTAGCTGATGAAGCAGATTCGCCCGAGATAATTCTCTTTTCTGTGAAGCGCGCAATTCGTTCATTTAAGAAGAAAAGAAATTATCCGTCAAGTTATACAGAGGAAAAAATAAACAGCGATATGGAAAGCTGCTATGATTGCATCTTCGATTTGGCTCTTTACTTTCTGGCAAAGCAGGGGGCTGAATTTCAATCATCCCATTCTGAATCATCCGTAAACAGAGGATGGAATTCAGAGACGGATATTTTTATCAATCATGGTGTCTTTCCATTTGCAAGCGGTTTAGGTTGAACAGATGGGATGGAACGTAACTCGCTCTTCCTCCCAGCGGGTTGCAGGGTTACTCTTTTAAAGCAGGGAATGAGTAAAAAATCTGATAGGGGGAGAAAGAAAGGAACTGGCGATGGGATGTGAACATGAATGTTTTAATGAACACCGCATAGAAGAACTAGAAAAGAATTTTCAGTTAACGGAAGCAAAACAGGCTAATCATAATAAAGAATTTTATGATCGTATCGGAGCGTTGGAAAGAGAAACAGCATTAAGCGAAAATGACTTAAACCACATCAAAGCAACAGTTGACGAAATGAATAATAACTTGAAAATTCTTATGGCAGTCCCCGGCAAACGTTACGACACCATTATTGTGTGTGTTATTACTACCGTTGTTGGAGCGATTGTGGGTTTTGCACTAAGCGGTATTTTTTAATTCCACTCGTAAGGGAGGATGGTGGAGTTATGGATTATAAGGATTTTACGGAAAGCGAAAGAAGATTTTATCTGCAAGAAGCAGGTTTCAATAGTCGTGAAGAAAAACTATTCCGATTACGGGTTTATGGAGAAAAAACGCTGTGGGAAGCATCTGAACTGATGGGGTACAGTCCGAGAACCATAGACCGGATTAACAATCGAATAAAGAAGAAAATAACAAAGGCTGCCCCGATGTATTAAGTCGGGGCAGCCTTTGTATTGGCGTGAACGTGACGTAATTATGGCGTGTAAATTAATTATTCGCTCATATATAATATAAGCATAAGGAGATAACGATTATGCTTGTATTAGAGAATCCCTATGAGGGGTTATGGGAGAAGCGTCTGTCTGTAGATGATATGGACATGATTCTGGAATCCCGTACAGGAGGGAATATTTATGGCAAATTATCCATATTACCAAACACCAGTGATGGCAAGCCCGTATCAACAGATGCAGACGCAGCCGTATCAAGATAGACTGGCACAGTTGCAAAGCAATTACCAACAGGTAATGCCTTATGGACAAATGCAGATGCAACAGCCAATACAACAGGTTCCGCAGATTGCCATGTTACAAGGGCAGATGGTTGATGGGATTGATACTGTAAAAGCAAAGGACGTTGATATGTCCGGTAATCCTGTTTACTATCCAAAAACAGACGGAACAGAAATATACAAAAAACAATTACAGGCAGATGGAAGAAGCAGGATTTTTGTTTACCGACTTTTAAATCAAGACGAACAGCAGCAACCGAAGCAGGGCGAGAAACAAATCGACATTGAATCTATGTTTAATCAGCTTCGGAACGATGTTTGCTCTGAGATTTCTGGAATAAAAGATTTGCTACCGACACAAATGTCGGTCACAAATGATTCCCCAAAACAGCAGAACGGAGGTAAGCAGAGATGAATTTCAGCCCAAACGCCATGATGAAAAAACAATTTGAGAAAATGATTTCTCAGAGGTTCGGAAGTGTTGATAACATGATGAACGATATGAGTAAATTTGCAGGAAATAATCCAACATTGAAGAATGCATTGGATTTATACAAAAAAGGTGATACAGATCAGTTGCATCAAATACAGCAAAATGTATTTAATGAAAAGCACTTATCACCAGACGGAATTATCCAGAAATTCCTTGGATTATAACATTTCCCCATAATTGGGTGATTAAAAATCGCTACAATTTGGGATGACAGCCGCGGATGTCTCCTATTGTAAATAATATTTAAGGAGACTAAAAACATGATGAATGGTTCTAATTACAGTCTTAGCGACATTGCCGCCGCTACAGGCTCTAATAACCGTGCCAATGATATGTGGGGCGGCGACGGTTTTTCACTTATCTGGCTTGTGCTGATCTTCGCAATCTTCGGATGGGGAGGCTTCGGCGGCTGGGGCGGTGGCTTCGGTGGTAATGGTGGAAACGGTACAAATGGTGCAGGATTCCAAGGATGGGCAACCCGTTCAGATATTAGCGAGAGTTTTGCTCTTAATGATATTCAGAACGGTATCAGAGGCATTCAGCAGGGTATCTGCGATAGCACATATGCTCTTAACAATACCATGCAGAGTGGTTTTCAACGGCGTAAATGTTGGAATGCTTCAGGGCTTCAATGGCGTTCAGCAGGCAATCAATGCTGATACAGTGGCTAATATGCAGAACACAAACGCATTGCAGTCTCAGTTAGCAAATTGTTGCTGTGAAACAAGAGAAGCTATCCAGGGTATCAACTATAACATGGCTACCAACACTTGTGCTCTCCAGAACACAATGAACAACAACACAAGAGACCTTCTGGAAAATCAGAACAGCAACACAAGAGCAATCCTTGATTTCTTGACTAATGATAAGATTGCAACATTACAGGCAGAAAACTCTGATCTGAAACGTGCTGCATCTCAGGATCGTCAGTCTGCACTGCTTACAACTGCTATGGCTTCACAGACTCAGCAGTTAATAAATGCAATTAATCCGGCTCCAATTCCGGCATTTCAGGTACCGGCTCCGTATGCTTATGCAGGATGCAACGGATATAACAGCGGATGTTGCTAAGTAACTCACCCTTAGAGGTTGACTAATTCTAAGAGGTGGGTTGCAGCTCACCTCTTATTTGATTGAGAGGTAGAAATATGAGTTGTAAAAATGTTTGTAAGCTCTGTAATCATCTTGTGATAAGCCAGTCTGTTGCATTTACTGGCGGGAATCTTGTTGTTACACTCCCGGCAGGCAGTTACAATAATGGAGAAAAGTATTGCATTGTTATCGCGCAGAGCATACCAGAAGCCACTACGATTGCTGCCCCGGTAATGATTCAGATAGGAACAGGAGAAACTCTGTATCCATTACAGAATCGTTGCTGTGCACAGGTTACAGCTTGTGGCGTAAGAACCAGAACAAAATACGCAACCAGAGTAGCTACGAGTGCAACTGGTGGAGCATTCAAGATGTTAGGAAATCCGGCTTGCAGTCCGAGTAACAATTTGACAGCAATTAATGGTACAGCCCCAACAACAGATACACCTGTTACACAGGCTGTCAGAAAGGGGGCAATGTAATGCATAAAGTTGCAATGGAAATGGGAAAATGGGCTATGGAAAAAGCCAAGGCACATGGCTTCGACAATCTCAGTGCTCAAGACTGGGACGATCTGAAAGACTGCATGGAATCCGTAAAGTGTGCGATTTGTGCAGATAAAGATTACAGAATCGTAGAAGCTATGGACGAATGCGAACAGGAAGAGAAGTATCTTGGACGCATGGGATATGACAGGTATCGTTACGCAAACGGCAGATTTGCCCCGAAAGGCAAAGGAAGTCGCATGGGATATAAACCATATCTGTACATGGAAGATGATGATTGGATGGACGAGTATCTGAACAATCCAGAGTTTAAACGTAATATGTACCGCATGGGTTATCATCCAGACCGCAGTGACATGAGGATGGATGGAATGAACCATAAGCAGTCCAGATACGGTGAAACCTACGACAGATACAGCGAAAATCGCAGGCATTACCACGATTCCAACGACACGGAGTCCAAGAGAAAAATGGACGAGTCCATGAAAGAGTACACACAAGATGTTATCCGCACGATGTCCGAAATGTGGTCGGATGCAGACGCGAATCTCAAACAGCAGATAAGAACTGATCTGACCCGTCTGATACAGCAGATGAACTAAACAAAAGATAAAATTAAGCCCTTGTTGCAGTAATGCGGCAGGGGCTTTTTGATGGAAAGGATGGTGATAAATCATGCTAAGACAATTCTATATGAACGGGGACTTATGGAAAGTCCGCTTTGTTTCGCCCTATGATAGTGTTCTGATTGACCGTACAGGGCAGAGGACACTTGCGGTATCAGATTATTCTACAATGACAATTTCGATCGCAAATAATCTGTACGGAGAACTTCTGAACCGTGTATTTATTCATGAATTAGGGCATTGCGTGATGTTCAGTTATGGTCTATTGCCAGAACTTCATCGTATGGTCAAAAAACGATACTGGGTAGATGCAGAGGAATTTGTATGCAATATTCTGGCAGACTATGGACAGTTTGTTATTGGCACAGCCAGAGATATTTTAGGAAACCGATTTACATATGTGGCTCCTGTTGGGGCAGAAAGGATGATTGTTTAGAATGTCAAGAATAGCAGAGAACACAGTGATCGTTGACGGTCAGGAATATAAACCGGGAGATGTGATTCCAGACTTCAAGAGTATCAAATGTGTTGATACGAGAGAACCAAGAAAATATCAGGGATTATCTGCGGATGTTTCTGTCCTGAATGATGTTATTGCAAAATACGCTTCGGGCGGGGCATCCTGTTTTATGTCCGATACAGGAGAATACTATGAGTATGACCGTGAGGAAAAAACATTTAAACTTATCACCAATATCACAGAGCGTGGATTTGATTCCGAAAAGGCATATGGTGCTTTAAAACATATGCTTAAGAACGTCACTGTGAGTGATGAGAAGATACAAAGTGCTGTTACGAATTATCTGACGGTAAATCCAGTGCTTCCCGGAGCCACCACAGAACAGGCACAGCAGATCGATCAGAACAAGACGAATATTGAATCGTTGAAAACATCATTAAGCGATGTAGAGAAAAATGTCAAGAACCAGTCACGAAGTATCACCAACATCCAGTCGGCAATAAAGGAACTCAATAAAAAAAATGTCAATCGACACGTATGATGAACTAGCAGAAGCTTTGGTTACCGGAAAGATTGAGGGATATGTGAATGCAGGTGACGAACTGATGGTCAACCAGATAAAAAACTCTATCTATTACGTCGAACAACGGAAATTTGTCTTTTGAAGTATCTGACGAACAGAAATTTATTCGTAAAGTTGGAAGGATTGATGAGGATACCTATGTGTTGGAATACAGAGGAAGTTCATGGATGTATCTGGAAGAAGCCATAAACACAAGTGATTTTGGATTCGCTGTCAATGGAATACCTTTTGAAACCGATTTGATCTATGTAAAAATGAATTATGAACAGGTATCATATACATTTGTTGATTTTGACCCGACTGGAGAAAATGTAACTCACCCAAAAGACCCGGATGTGAAACATTTCGCTGTAGTTGAACAGACTTATGTACTAGATGCCTTTAATTACGATTATCCAGAGTCGGCTCTCTGTATCACTCCCGGATATACACTTTCGAAGGGAAAGTATTACATATACAACACCGCAAATGCTACGTCTGACTGGTGGTGTAATTATAAGAGGCTGTATTATGCATTCGAAATTTTAAATGATATCGTAGCAACAGAAGAAACAGGAGATATCCAGTTGCAGTTCTACTCCAGAGGAGACAGGGAAACAACTGGAGATGCAAGAGGCATATATGAATTGACCTGTAAACCATATTGCTGTGCTACAAAAGCATTTTATAATTCTGACACTGTGAAATTCGTAGGACAGGTTGCACATCCCGGAGAAGAATATATAGACATTAGAACGATTGAGAATTTTACAGTCAATCAGTCAATGGATTCCGTTGGGATCATATATAACAATCTTGGTCATGTATGCTACGGAAACAATGAATGGAATGTGTCAAATCTGAGACAGCGCATGAACAGTAATGAAAAGAGCATGAATCCTGTCCGTACACATAAAAATGATGTGTTGAACGGAATGTACAATGTGAAAGGCTCCATGTGGGGGCTTGACCCAAGATTTACAAATCTGATTAAACCGTGCATTGTATCTCTGGAACATGGCATGAATGATGAATTTACAAGATATCAGCTGTATACCTGCGAAGATGTTGCGACATTGCTCAGCATGAAAGAAATGTCATTCAACATGCAGACAGATGAAGGACAGATTACAAAGCTTTATGGCACATACACAAATAATCAGCTTACTAATGATGCTATTGCATCACGCGCTAAAGCTCGTCAGGCAGGTGGAACTCCGCAGGATTATAGGCGGAGCCGCTCTGCGACCGCCGACAACTCGCACAACGCGAGGCTTGTGGCTCCGTCCGGTGCGTACGACGGCAGTATTGCGAACAGTGGCTACCGCTTCGCGCCCGCTTACATAATTGGCGTAGCCGACCATCGAGAATCAACTAAATCGGCGGAAGCGTGAGCTTCTGCCGTGTGAGAGGTAGCAAATGCAGTTAAAAGAGAAACGAACACCCACAAATGTTGAATTGGATGCATACAACAAATTACTGAAATTAACGGACTACTCAATGAGCGTATGCAAACCCAAACAAAAGAGAGATAAAAATGGCATCCTGCACGATAACAACCACCATGTTCCGCAGAGGTATAACCAGATAGGTGAGTTTATCGTAAAGACTTTGATAGGCATAGGAGCCATAGTTCTTGAAGCAAACGGATATTATGTAGGAAACAATCTGAACAGAGAAGAAAGGATGATGAATTTTAATGAGCGGATAAGATTGCAAAGAACGGCAATCGCTCAAACTTATCGGATAGAGCATTGCATCAGGGTGCTGCATTTCCATAAACCATTTGCAGACTCAACCATCTCATACTGGATATATTTATTAGCAGAGACCAGAAAAAGTCTGATTTCATGGAAAGATGCAACTGCCCGCAAAAGAGCAGAAATCAAATAAAATCATGGGGTATATGTTGTAAATTTCTCCGGGTGGAGCCGCTCTGCGACCGCCGACAACTCGCACAACGCGAGGCTTGTGGCTCCGTCCGGTGCGAACGACAGCAGTATTGCGAACAGTGGCTACCGCTTCGCGCCCGATTACGGTGCGTTAACTTTATGCAACGTAATATTTGATAGAAGTAGTCCTAGAAAGGAAGAAACTATGCATGGTAATGCAACTGTAAGGAACGTATATCCCGGCGAAAGCCAAATAGAAACCGCGGTACAAGAGACCGTGTGTAAATTTACAAATTTGCTTCTGGCAGAACAAAGATGCCACAGAAGCGTCGGATACAAGAACTCTGTATCCAGATTTCATATGTATGTCTTAAGCAAGACGTATGAACTCCGCCGTTCTCTGATGGACGGAAGCTACCATACGCAGAAAGGCGAGAAATTTGAAATCTTTGACCCTAAATACAGGATTGTAACATCAACAAAATATATAGACAGAATCCCACAGGCAAGTTTCGTGGTGAACTTCATGTACGTAGACGTAATTCCAAATCTGATAAGCAATAATTTTGCATGCATAAAAGGAAAAGGTGTAGACAACGCAAGAGAAGCATTTAAAAGCATTTTGAGGAAAGCGCGCATGGATGATTATTGCGTATGTGCAGACTTGAAAGGATATTTCGATTCGATTGCACATGAAGATTTGCTAAAAGAAATGAACCAGTATATATTCGATACATGGGCTTTCAGATATTATACAGATGTGATTAATTCGAACGGTCAACAGACAGGCATTGGACTTGGAAGTGAGATCAATCAGCTGTCAGCGGTATCGTTTCTGAATAAACTCGATCATCTGCTTGATAATGGCTCATACGAGAGATATATGGACGATTTCAGATATATCGGAACAAAAAGTGAATGTGAGCAGATGCTAAAATTGATAGAAAGTGAATGTGAAAGATTACATTTAAAACTGTCAAAAAATAAAACTTACATTCAACCTGTAAAGAATCCAATAAAGTTTCTCGGATTCACTTTTCTAAAGCATTCAACCGGCAAGATCACGATGAAAAGAATCAAAAGCAAGTTGAATAACGAAAAGCGTAAACTGAGAAGAATGAAAAAATCAAAGGTTGCCTTCCAGCAGATACTGGAACATTATGAGTGCGTTAGAGCGGCTATGAAGAAAGGGAGCCGTTCTGGAGTTGTTAAGTTAGACAGATACTTTAATAAGTTGTTCAGAAAGGAGCTGGAAGATTATGCTAATCAAGAAAAATAACATAACAGAAAAAATGAGAACAGACACTGCATTATCATTAAAAATGACGATAGATGAAGTCCAGGATGCACTGATTGAGTTAGCATCCATGATATCAGATCAGGATGATGCATTGGTGGAACTTGCGGGAATCATAGCCGAAGAATAAGGAGGAAACGGAAATGAAGATAAATCCAATGGCGAAAATTTTCAAAAATAGGATTAAAGATGGAATCATGACACTTGATGAAGTTCCAGAAAGATGGAGAGAAGCAACAAGAGAATTGCTTAAAGAATCAACTTTAAATCCAGATACTTTAGAACATGAATTAATCGATCGCGTTAAAAATAGTTAGCAGGAGAAAAGACATGAGAGGATTAAAAAGACAGAAACAGACCGTGTATTGGTCAAAAATAACCGAAGAACTTGACGGGATAGATACCGTACCGTCCTACAGTCAACCACAAAGTTTTAAGTTTTCCGTATCATCCACCGCAGGAACACCAGAGGAAATATCGGCAGGAATTGTGCCAGATTACGATAGATATATTACTTCTTTTAACCGTTCTTTCCATCCACAAGAGGGAGATGTATTTTGGATTGATACCGTTCCACAGGTTGACACACTGGGAAATCTGGTTCTGGAAGATGGTATTCCTACAACACCGCCAGATTACCGTTTGAAAAAGGTTCTTGATACTCAGAGGGGTAACGTTGCCAGATATGGGATTAAGAAGATAGGTGCAGAGAATGAGCAAAAAAATTAAATGTACATTGAGTTCGGAATCCATCCGAAATGCCATTAAGCAGTTAGAAACATACCAGAACAGATTACAGGATAAGAATGAGATATTCGTGCAAAGACTGGCAGAACTGGGGATACCCATTATAAATGAAAATATTGCGTTGGCACAGGGGGATTCTGATAAAAACCACAATACCTACATCAAAATCAACAGGTTTGGAAACTATGCACGGGCAACTCTTGTGTGCGAGGGAACTGACTTGAGTTTTATTGAATTCGGTGCTGGTATTCATTACAACACTCCGGCAGGCGCAAGCCCACATCCAAAAGGAGAAGAATTCGGATACACCATCGGTTCCTACGGACAGGGAAAAGGAAAAAACGAATCGTGGGTATATGTAGCAGATTCTGGCGAATGGGTACGTTCTTACGGTACGGAGGCTACAATGCCCGTTTACAAAGCAAGTGTAGAAATCATGCAGAACATCCGCAGAATCGCAAAAGAGGTGTTTTCCGCACAGTAATTCATGGATGAATAACCTTTCCAGAGTCCATGTCTATGATGAGGTCTGGTGATTCTATGTCGTAGCACTCCGGGTCGTCGGGGTCTAGTATCTTACAATCAATCAGCACTTTCTTTCCTTCACATTCCGCGATAAAGGACACGGAACCAGTTTCCGGGTTTTGTGGAGGCTGACATATCAGCAGATACTTTTTTCCGTAGATAGTGACTTTTTCGTTGATCGGATTTATGTAAGATTTGAACATTTTAAAATTTCTCCTTGTCACAGATTTTGCACCAATTATACGCCCGTACATCTGCTGTGGCAATAGCAATTCCATACTGAAACATACTTAGGAAAATGGTATACTATAGTATATAAAAGCATCTGCCGGAATGGTAGGTGCTTTTTTCATGCAAAAAGGTAGGGTGATAAAAGGTTAGATACTGTAAAAAACCCAATTGAAGAAGTGTTTTCCCGATGGTCAAGAGCAATCGAGCCAGTTGTCGGCAGAGGAAATTATTCCATGGATGAAAGCCAGACAATAGCCTCCACCAAAAAGACATACGCAAGGTTATTCTTACTTGGCAACCCTACAGTAAGAAGCAATCTTGAGGGAGATGAATGTGCCACAATGCCATCGTTTCAAACCGAATCGTATGCATCCGGGGCAAAGGGTTCCTCAAAAGTATACGACATTGATGCAGTTAGCCATGAAACTATGGTCGGTATGGGATTTCGAAGAACATACGGGCCAGTCAAACAAAGCAATGCTGATAACAGTATCAAGCGAGTTGTCAGCAGATACAGCCGGATATATACCGGCTCATTACTCTAGGAAAGGAGTGAACGAATATGGAACAGATTATGAACTATGTGAAGCCGGAACTTCTGATTGTCGCAGTTGTGCTGTACTTCATCGGAATGGGTATTAAAAAGTCCGAAATTATCCCGGATAAATATATCCCGGCAATCCTTGGTGCTTTAGGAATTCTGATTTGTGGAATTTACGTGATCGCATCTTCCACAATGTCTGGTTCTCGCGAAATTGCAATGGCAGTTTTCACCGCAATCACACAGGGAATTCTTGTCGCAGGATTAAGCAACTATGTGAACCAGATCGTAAAGCAAGCAAATAAAGAAGAATAATTATTTATGGGTCGAAAGACGGAAAGGAGTATGTAAGGGCACGATTAACTACACTTGGTGTAAAATTTTCATACGCCGTTGAAACGGTAAAAGGTACAAAACCGACTAAATTCACACAGTTGGAAGAGGCTTCTTCCATCGGCGGTATTTCTCTTGAAACAGAACAGATTGACGTTTCCGCACTGGAAGATTATCTGACTCAGTATGCGGCAGGCAGACAGGACACAGGTGGTACTTGGGAGATTGAGTTTATCATGGATCCAGACAAATCCGTTAAACAGATCAAGAAACTGTACGAAGATTCTAAAACTGCAAAAACTACAGGACTGGCAACTTGGTTCCAGGTATCATTCCCGGATATGTCCGACGCATTCTTTGTTATCGCTGAATGCGGTCGTGAAATCCCAATGCCGGAAATTGCACAGAACGAAGCGGCAACCATGTCCATTTCTCTTATTATCAATAAGTATAAGGGACTGGATACCAAGGTTGAGCCGACAGCAGCTGCTGAATAAGATGTAAAAACAGGGAGGGTAATTCATGTTTAGTTTCTCAGTAAATGATAAAACATACAAAGTAAAATTCGGATATGGCGTACTTACCCAGTCGGACATTCTTACACAGGTGTCCTCTATGGGGTCAATCACCAATCCGAAAGATATGATTAAAATGCTTCCAGAGCTGATTCTGGCAGGGTTGCAAAGAAAACACAAAGATGAATTCGGGTACGAAACCGAAGAAGAAAAGAAAGTTGCATATGAAAAGGTATGTGACCTTCTGGACGACTACGAAGATGAATCCACAGAGGAAAATCCTCATAATGGATTTACTTTATTTGAAAAAGCAAGTGAGGAGCTTGAGAAGAACGGTTTTTTATCCGGCATGATAAATGCAATGGAGAAAGCGGAGGAGAAACTTCCGAAGACTCCACAGGATCACAAGAAGAGCTGACTTTTTCTGAAGTAGTCCACAAGAAGCTACTTCCGTTGTACTTATCAATCGGTGTTTCTGAAGAAAAGTTCTGGGATTCCACACCATTTGACCTTGAACCATATCTCGATGCTTACAAATTAAAACAGCGGCAGTGGGATGCCCAGGCATGGCAGTACAATATGTATACTATGTGTGCTGTCCAGACTGCTGTTGCGACTGTACTTGTTGGCAAGAAATCCAAGGCGAAGTATCTTGATAAGCCATTCTTGCAAGATATACAAGAAGAACAAGAGAAAGGTGAAAATCTTTCTGAGGCAGAAAAGAAACGACAAAGAGAAAAATTACTTATGACCTTGCAGCTTATGCAAGCAAATTTCGAACTGAATCACAGCAATGATGATGAGGGCAGGCAGGATTAAAAGTCTTGTCTGCCCTTTATTTTTTTGATTAAAAGGAGGTGTTTCAAGGGCTGACAATACCATAGATACTCTTGATATACAGATAACCAGCAGCACTGAGAAAGCAGTTCAGTCAATCAGAAATTTATCCAAAAGCCTAACTGGATTGAATAAATCATTAGGAAGTGTTAATGCCAGTGGCATCCAGAAATATGCAAATGAACTTCAAAAGGTTGTATCTGCATTTGATTCCTTGAACTCGAAAACTTCTGGATTGTCGACAGGGATGCAACGGGTTTCGGAATCATTATCATCTATTGGAAAAGTAGATTTTAAAGAGACCGGAGTAAACTCATTTATCAATGCCATGAACCGTTTAGCTAAGATAGATATGAGTAATTTTGATACTTCAAAACTCGGAAGTATGGTATCTTCTTTGTCTGCCTTGGCAAATATCCCGAATGTTTCATCCGGTGTAAATCGTTTTGTCTCTTCTGTGGCGAAATTAGCTGGAACTGGTGATTCTATTGGAACGGTTTCTAAGGAGATCACAAGCCTTGCAGACGGATTAAAAAGAGCAACTGAAAACATGAGTACGGTTGGAGATGTTTCTGAATCTGTCAACACATTTGTTCAAGCCATTGCGAGATTGGCAAGTGCGGGAAACAAGACCGGGCAGACTGCAATCCAGTTGTCTGTGCTGTCCAAGGCGTTACTTGAATTTTTTAATGCCATGCGTGATGCACCAAATATCAGTTCCGATGTTATCCGTATGACAGAAGCATTAGCACAATTGGCGAGAGCAGGTGGAAATATTGGAAGTGCCACCAGTTCTGTGTCGAATTCGTTCAGTGTTATCAGCACTTCTTCTTCGAGGACAGAGATTGCTATACGCGGAATGTCACGGGTGTTTTCCACATTTGCTTCAAAGACGATTTCTCTTGGGCAAAAAGCCGCATCTGCAATCGCAAGGATTGGAATATCCGCGATCAATACCGCGTCCAAGCTCAAGAAGATGTCTGGAGTTTTTACTACAATTAGCAACAAAATCAACAGCTTGTATATGCGAATGTTCTTCCTACAGAGGGTTGGTTCTACACTGTTCAAGCCGATAAAATCAGCTGTCAATTACGTGGAAACTCTCAACTATTTTAACTCCGCATTCAAGCAAGTAGCTGAGAATGTGGATACGGACGAATGGAAGAAAAGTGGTATAAAATCCGCTGAAGCATATGCAGATTCGTTCCAAGAAAGAGCTAAGCAACTTTCGCAGAAACTGACAGGGTTTGAAGTTTCAGATACCGGCGAACTGACCAGAACCAACACTGCCAATCTTGGGCTTGACCCGGAAAAGACTATGCAGTATCAGGCAACATTTGCACAGATGGCATCTTCTATGGGAGATACATCAGAAACTGCATTGAAGCTGTCAAATGCCTTGACTATGGTTGGTGCTGACCTTGCTTCTGTACGAAACATGGACTTTGAGGATGTATGGCAGGATATGGCATCCGGATTGACTGGTATGAGCCGTGCAATGGACAAGTACGGCATCAATATCCGTAATGCTAATATGCAACAAGAATTATACAATCTGGGAATCGACACCAGCATATCAAAGTTATCTCAGGCAGACAAAACAATCTTAAGAACGATTATTTTGCTGAATAACTCACAGTATGCATGGGGTGATTTGGCTAAAACGATTAACGGGTCAGTAGTGTAATAAATGCGTAGCTACTGGCAAGTCGCTCATATCGAAACCGACAAGTAGGGTATGAGTCATCAGTGATGAAATAAGCTGGAAAGCCGTTTGCAACGGTAATCAGAGAGTGAAGGCTGTGATTAAAACCGCAGTCAACCGCAACGCGTAGGAAGTGAACCTATAGTTGAGATACTACAGAATATAATCTTCCCAAGAGTCATCACTATCGGTCGGTACGGATGCAGAATCCGTGGTAAAAAGGTACGCTGGACTTGTACTGTAATGGTGCAGAAGTAAGGATAAAAAGCCTTACGATAACAATTCGAGAACAGCCAGCAAACCAGATTCGTATGCTTCAATCTAACTTCGCATCACTCGGAAGAACAATAGGTTCTTTGTTCATTCCTATACTGCAAACAGTTCTTCCGTATATTAACGCAATTGTAATCGCACTGCAAAGAATGTTTGCTTATATCGCTAAACTTCTTGGCGTTAAACTATCAAACTATGTTGCTTCTACGGGTGGAATTGCCGTTGATACAAGTAATATTGCAGACGAAATGGACAATGCCAGTGATTCTATTGATACTGCAAATAAGAATGCCAAAAAACTTGAAAAAACATTATCCGTACTTTCTTTTGATGAACTGAATCAGCTTAGTGATAACTCTGATTCTAGCGGTACGAGTACTCCAACATCCGGGACGAACGGCGGTAGTGCAGCTCATCTTCCGGCGTTGGATGCAGCACTGGATGCGGCACTTGCCAATTACCAGAAAGCATGGGACGAAGCATTTAAAAAGATGTCTAACAGGGCAAACGAGATGGCAGATGCTATTGTTAATGCTTTTAAGAAAAAAGACTGGAAAGGTCTTGGAAAAATAATGGCCGATGGCATCAATTGGGGTATGCAAAAACTCTATGATGCTATCAACTGGAATAAAGTTGGCTCATATATCACGAAATTTACCAGTGCATTCACTCAGACGTTCAACAGCCTTGTTGATAACATCAACTGGGATTTGATCGGGCGTACTTTTGGTGCTGGTATTAATACTATTGTTAATACGGCAAATCAACTTTTAGAGGGAATTGACTGGAAGAATCTCGGGGCGAAATTTGCTTCTGGAGTCGCGGGACTTGTAAGAGAAGTTGACTGGGAAAACTTCGGAAATCTTATTGGCAACTCTTTTATGCGTGGATGGAAAATCTTCGCGGGATTTGTTGAGAATCTTCCGTACAGCGAAATTGGTGTTGCTGTAGCGAATGGACTCAACGGAATCTTCCGTAAGATAAGTTTCACAGAGATTGCAGATGCACTGGCAACCGGACTGAATGGTGCTTTTGATACGCTTGCTTCTTTCACTGCGACTTTCGACTGGGATGAAATGGTTGACAATATCACAGGCGGTATTGTGACGTTCATGCAGAAATTTGACTGGAAAGGAAACGGAGCAAAACTAGAAGATTTCATAAATCATTTGCTTACTGCACTGATTGACATTGCCGAAGGTGTTGACTGGGAAGCATTTGGACACAATGTCGGTGTATTCCTTAGCGAAATCGACTGGGGAAAACATCTCGCACAGTTACTTTCTGTATTGACAAGTGTTCTTGGCGGCATTTGGGAAGGACTTGGAAGTACATCTGCCGGTACATTCATTCAGGCAATAGCTATATTTGCAGTCGGTTCAAAGTTGATGCCATTTGTTAATAGCATTACGAAATTTTTGACCGGTTCAACCGTAACAACAAAACTTTCTACCGCAATTCAAGGAATGCTCAATCCAGCAATAACATCTGTCGCAGAAACGGCTGTTCCGGCGTTAGGAACTTCTCTTGGAAGTCTTGTTGCGACTGGCGGCGGAATCGCATTAGCAACAGTAGGTGCAGTTGCACTTACAAAGAAACTTGCAGGACTTTTTGAGACCATGCAGGGCGGCAATGGAATGACCACACAGTACGGCGGTTATCTGCATGATTATGCAACTCAGCTGACTAATGTAGCAAACCTTACCAACGAGCAGTCAGAAGCATTATGGCAACTGATTGAAACCGATGAGGAACTTGGAAAAAGCCATGATGAAATGTATTCAGACATGGTTGAAAAACTGAAAGAATACGGCGTTTCCGCAGATCAAGCCAGAACTGCTCTCGGACTGTACGGAACGCAAGCGGGTGTATCAGCTGAGTTTGTGGATGGCATGACAAAGAAGATTGCAGAGCTTGGTGAAGGAGTATCAGAAGCTGCTTCTAAATTCGACACATCCAAAATCAGTATGTCTGACCTTAAAAACGAACTGTATATGCTGAGTTTACAGTCTGATGAATTTGGCGGTTCGTACAGGACTGCTATGGACGAATTGGATAACGCTAATAATGGCGGTACTATCACGAGCACAAAAGATGCATTAGATGCAGTTTACACTTCGCTCAAAAATGCCGGAGTTCCGCTTGATGAGTTGAACAATAAACTGTCAAAAGATTTTCCTGATGCAACTGTCGCAACAAAAACTGCGATTGAAAAGAATATCGTTGGGGCACAGAAAACCATTTCTTCCTCTGCCGGAAAAGCATCTAAAGATACTACGACAGCAACAAATGAAATGGCAAAGACAGCTACTGATGATTTTGCAGAAATCCAGAAACAAGCAGACACTTACATGAGTAGTGTTGACACCACAACGTCTATGCATTGGGGAAATTCCTCGAGAGAAGCAACCTTGAAAGCCAGAGAAATGAAAGTTGCAGTAAGTACGGAACTTGGTTTCATGGACAAATCTGTAGCGAGCCATTTCAAAAGTCAATACAACATTGCATACGGCAAATGGGAGTCACTTGGAAAAGCTGTATCTTCTTACATTTCAAAGGATATGAACAGCAAAATCGGTAGTTCCTTGAATAGTGTTGTGAATACAATTAAGAGCAAGTTTACCGGGCTGTATAATGTCGGCAGAAATGCAATGCAAGAGTTGGCGAACGGTATGAGGTCTGTCCATATCATCACGCCGCATATGTGGATGAACATGAATGCTTCTACAAGCGGAAACCATTATTCCTACAACTGGAATTCTGGCGTAAACTGGTATGCGAAAGGCGGTCTGTTCGGTAAGGCATCTGTGATCGGTGTTGGCGAGGCTGGTAACGAGGCTGTTCTTCCTCTGGAAAACCGAAAAGTAATGAAAGGCATTGCTGACAGCATCATGTCTGGTTACGACGGTTCTATGGGGCTGTCGGCTGAAGAACTTGCTGCGGCAGTGGAACGCGGTGTTGTTACTGCGATAATGAACAATGGTGGAATAGGTGGTTCTGCTCCTGAGTACATCATGAACAGCATCAAAGTCAGTGAACGTGAACTTGCGAGAATTGTCACAAAAGCACAGGAAAACACAGATTATCGGATGAATCCGTCACCAGCCTATTGATTTTTGTGCCAGAATATGGTAATATATAAATACGCATAAGGGATGTTGAACCCGAAGGCATACTAAGGATAAAAGAGGCAAAAGCCTCAAGACTCTTTAGTATGCCTTTTTTTATTGCAAAGAACTCTGCCTGCATATGCAGTTGCGAACGAAAGGAGTTATATGGAGATAGTCAATATTAAAAACAATGAAGCATTTACTGATAGCAGAATAATCGCAATAGGTACAGATAACAAACATCATTCAATAACAGCAGTTATTCAAAAGTACATGACCGATTTTGAGGACTTCGGAAAGGTTCTATTTAAAATGGAACCTTTGGCAAGTGGTCAGAAGGAAAAAGTTTATATGTTAAATCAGCAACAAGCAACGTTACTGATGACTTATTTGCGAAATAATGAAATCACTCGAAAATTCAAGAAAGAATTAGTGCGTCAATTTTATTTGATGCAACAATTTATTTTTGAACGCCAGAGCAAATATTGGATTGAAACAAGAGAACAGGGAAAACTTACGAGAAAGGCCGAAACCGATGTTCTTAAGCAGCTGGTCGAGTACGCTGAAGAACAGGGATCTTTGCATTCCGATAAAATGTATGTCGCATACACCAAATTGGCAAACAAAATTTGCGGTATATCTGGAAGAGATAATGCCACAGCTCAACAACTCAGTAGTCTTACTGTTGCGGAAAATATTATTCTTCATTGTATACAAGCTGGTATTGACGAAAACAAGCATTACAAAGACATTTACAAGGACTGCAAAAAGCGTCTGGAAATGTTCAAGGATATTGCTTATTTAGAAGTGGCTTAAATTATGGGAGGAAAAAATATGGAAAATTATATTTGTGCTATAAAAAGCCCATTTTCAAAATATCAGCGTTTTGTATATGTTGACCATAAAAATAGAGTTGCGCCAGGATTAATGAAAAAAAGAGGAATCAAAGAGTATATAAATAGAATTGCTGATATCAATAACACAAATTATCTTTTGATTGATTGCAATGTAGAATCTCAAGACATCTGTTCTTTTGTGGAAATGCTTGAAGAATTAAAAGGCGTAATGGCAAATGGGAGACGCAATGATTACCAGGCAACATATGAGTTTATTCTCGGCACCATGCGTGACATGATGAATAAGAGCAGAAACAAATAATTTTGGTAAAACCAGTAGGCTAGGGTAGCTCCCGAAAAGTGCAAACCGTAATGCATCTGCCTACTGTTTTTATAATTACGGATTCTGGTGTTTCATGGCACACCAATTAAACCAATACGGAGGTTATCTATTATGAGAAAAGAACAGTCTATTTCCGAAAAAAGAGAACGAGATTTCACAGGTGTTTTTATACCTTCGCGATTATATCTTACGAATAAATTCAGCCCTAGAGAAAAATTTTTATTAGTAGAAATATATAGTCTTCGCAAGAAAGATAAAAGCGGAGATTGTTTTGCAAGTAATCGGCATTTCGCGGATTTTATCGGTGTATCTGAGCGTACTGTCCAGTCAATGCTTAATGGATTAAAAACAGAAGGATATGTAGAAGCATGGTATGAATATGAAAAAGAAAACCCGAAAGTTATTCATTGTAGACACCTTGTTTTGACAGAAAAATTTTACGAAGAATTTATCAATGAACATGAGGTAAAACAGCCTTCTGAACACGGTGAGAAAAAACACATGGGGGACGGTGAGAAAAAACGCACCTCCCGTGGTGAGGAAATCTGCATGTATAAGTATAACAAGGGATTAAGTATAACAGAAGAAAAGAATACAGATAAAGACTGTACTTTATCAAGTATAGAGGAAAAGACTTTACCATCGTCTGGTAAAGGAGTAAAGACTTCTGCTCCTAATAATATAAATATACTAGATATAAATAATATACCACCTAGAACGAAAGAGCAGAAGCAGGAACGGTACAAGCAGACCTGGAACAATCTCTCTGAAGAATACAACAATGAAGATGTACCGCAGTTACTGTTTGATAAATTTAATTCGCTGTATGGGGATAAAGAGGACTTTTTTCAAGACCATGATATTTGTCTAACCGTGGCAATTATCACTTACTACTTCAAGCAGTACCGGGAACACATGAGCGAGCAACATATGATGATTTCCGCTGACTATGCAGATCAATTCTTGGGAGTCATTTCCAGTGATGAATCGCCGTTGATAAAAGCAGCCATTGAGGAAGAGGACGAACTGGAATTTTATCGAGACATGATTGACGAATTCTTCCGTTCGAAGATGGGAAAACGCTCCGGAAAAGTATATGACCGTCACATCTGGCTGTTCTTTACCGAGGAGAACCAGAGAATCTTGTGTGAACGAGTGAAGCAGAAATGGGAAGAGTAAGAATACACTGACTAAAACAAATCAAAAACTATTTGAAATATCGCAGGTGATAATTTCCTCACATGTCGTATTCAAATTGATTTTGGCAGAAAAATGTCAATCAATAACAATGATTCCAGACAACCTGCGGATGCCACCAGTAATTCTTCTGGCAAGCAGTCCTTTTCCATACTGAATCATACATCCCCGCTATGGTACAATAGAGAATCATAAGACGTTCACTATTGTTTCAAGAAAGGGGAAAGATAAGGGCAGACATTTTTTTAAAAGTCGATGGCATTGCGATGCCTTGTCCGTCAGCATACACATGGGGGTTGAATGATATATCCGCTTCAAAGTCCGGGCGTTCCGACGATTCGCTGATGCATAAAAACCGAGTCGCACAAAAAAGAAAGCTGGCGTTGCAGTGGAATGGCAAGGACTGGGCAACCACAGCGAAGATTTTGCAGGCATTCAATTCAGAATATATCCAGATAACTTACCCTGACATGATGTCGGGAAAATACGAAACCAGAACATTCTACGTTGGTGACAGAAGTGCCCCTGTAAAATGGTGGTGGATAGGAAACCAACGGACGGAATCTATCAGTTTTGATGTGATCGAGAGGTGACAAAAGGCGAAATCTATCTAACGCTTGGAAAGAAAAAGTAAATAACGGGACAGATATACAGTATCTCAAATATGCCGACATCACTCTAACGGATGGAACCGTACTTAATCTGACCAGTTCAGATTTGTGGGCAAACGGCGTAATGTTTGAGGATTCCGTATCTGGAGATAACAGTTTCGACATTGGATCCGCGATCATTAATGTGCTGACTTTAAGTATCAATAACTTTGACGGTCGGTACTCAGACTATGATTTCGACGGGGCAGAAGTAGTTTGCTATATTGGGCTTGCTCTCGATAATGGAACGACTGAAAAAGTCCGCATCTGCACTGTGACAGTTGTAGAACAGCCGGAAGTTGAAACTGTGACCATAGATCTTACGTGCGAAGATAATATGCGAAAATTCGATCGTGATTATTCCGAGAGTAAATTAATCTATCCGGCTACAAGAGAACAGATCATCCGTGATGCGTGCAGTGTATGCGGTGTTACCCTCTCGACTACTTCGTTTGACCGAGATGATTATGTTGTCCAGAAACGTCCTGCTGATGATGCACTGACTTTTCGACAGGTATTGCAGTGGGTTGCTCAAATCGGCTGTCAGTGGTTGCGATGTGATGAATATGGAAGATTATGCGTAAAATGGTTCGATACCGGAAAGACAAATCCGCAGGAAATCAATGTCACGTATAATTTCACGCCAAAACATACAGATGTCGTTATTACAGGAGTAAAAGTCACAGAGTACAGTGATTCTTCGGAAGATGTGGCAGGAAGTTATATTTCCGGTACAGAGGGGTATGTGTTGGGAATTTCCGACAATAAGTTGATTCGCAAAGGTGATGGAGAAACGGTTGCGTCCATAATTGCCGAGAAATGCGTGGGAATGGTATTCCGTCCGTTTGAATCTCAATGTCCTACGGACATAGCTTTGGAAGCCGGAGACACGATCACAATAGAAGACCGGAACGGAAAACTGTATAACACCTACCTCACAACAACTACATTGCATCCCGGCTCAGGACAAACAATTGCCTGCAATGCCAAGAGTGCAGCTAAAAATAGCAGCACCCGGTATAGTCAGGCAACACAGACGTATGTGGATGCACGGTAACTTGGTAGAAAAAGAAAAAAATTGAAAGAAAAAAGGCTATTGAGAATTTGCAGGAATCTCTTTCTGTCGGAAGTGGACTGTTCGCAACTTACGTTCAGCAGGAAGACGGAAGTACAATCTCATATTTTCACGACAAGGGCACTCTGAAAGAATCGAAAAATGTGATCAAAATCACATCTGAGGCAATCGGCGTGTCGAATGATGGCGGCAAGACCTATCCGTTTGGTTTTGAGTTGACCGGAACGATGATAACCAAACTCCTGTATGCCGAGGGAATTAATGCGGATTATATTGATTCTGGTGCATTGACAGTAAAAGACAAAGGTGGAAATATTATCTTCCAGGTAAATATGGACACCAATACAGTGTACATGAATCCAGACATTTTGATTATCGGCAACCAGACTCTGACTGAAAAGTTGACTGCTATGGACGACAGCATTGCGGAAGCAAAAAACATGACCATGCAGTTGACCAACGACTACCAGAGTATCACCACTGATGCCGATGGAAATATCACTGGAACATTTCCAACCGTGACTACTACGGCTCAGGTCATGTATGGAACTAACGATGTGACCAATGATTGCACCTATACCATTACGAAATCCAATAACGTGACTGGCTCATGGAATGATTCCACACATACTTACACCGTGACCGGATTAAGTGCGGACAATGGATGGGTGGACATCAAAGCCACTTATCTACGGGCATTGTCAATCACGAAGCGATTTACGATTGCGAAGTTAAAAGCTGGAAAGAATGGACTTCAAGGTGAAAAAGGAGATCCTGGAGCTGAAGGAAAGCCAGGAAGAACATACATGATCGAGCCGTCCTGTACAGTTCTGAAACGCGGAGCAGATAAGGTTATCAGTCCAAACTTCTTGGAGTTTAACGCATATTACCGCGATGGGGATTCAGCTACCAGATACGCATATAGCGGTAGGTTTGTAATTGAGGAAACCGCCGACGGGAACACATGGAAAACTATTTATACATCGTCTGCAAATGAAACTTCAGTCAAACATTATCTGTATACTGTTCTGACAGATGGAAATGGTCAAACCATAACAGATGGAAATGGTACAACACTTGGCATACCACGCGATGTAACTAACATCCGGTGCAAACTGTATGCGGCTGACGGTATTACAGATATGCTCGATATGCAGAGCGTTGCGGTAGTTATTGATGTTGACAATTTAACGCAGACGGACATCGTTAATATCCTGTCCAACAACGGAGCATGGAAGGGGTTGTACTACAAGAATGGTCAGCTGTATATCAGTTTTAGTGCGGCGTTAGGTGGCGAACTGGCATTGGGCGGAGCGAATAATGGAAATGGTATCCTTGCGGTTTACGATGAATCAGGAAATATATTATATAAATTAACTAACAACGGAAACGTGTTTTATAACGAAACGGGGCAATGTACCGCCGCGATAGTGGATGGAAAAATGCTTTTTCCAGACAACCCTTTTACAGTTACGACAGGTCAATGGTCTAGTACACAAAAAGGTTTTATTTATGGTTCAAAAGGACTGAACCGGTTCAATGGTCGTGTGTACGGAAATACAGACGGTACAGTTAAATTTGATTATACCACAGAATCTTTTGATGGATATTATGAACCTATTTTTCTTCGGGGTGATAAAATCAACGGTTTTTTTGACGTATTAAAAGCGAAACAAAATTTAATAACTAAAGAGTTGATGGGATTACCGGATAGCGATGGAGTAGTTAGAGTAAAAGTCACAAGTGCCATAGATATTTTAAAAACACTCAGATTATACAATCTAACACACGTATCATCCGGCGGTCATCTGGTTCTCTCGCAAGATGGAGCAACGGTAGCTTATCTATCCTCATCTTCCGAACGGTATAAAGATGTTCAGGGATATCTACAGTGCATGGAGCAGTGGTACAATATCCAACCGGTTCGTGCGAGATATAAAGATGGTTATCTTACGGAAGATGATCCTTTTAACGGGAAAGATATGCCGATGTTCCTTGCAGAAGATGTGAAAAAACATATGCCGGAGGCGGCTGTATATAAAGACGGCAAAATCGAGGACTGGAATTATCGTGTGATGATTCCGGCAATGTTCGCAATGCTGAAACAACAGAAATCAGAGATAGATTCCCTCAAACAAGAACTGGACAAAATCAAACAACTTTTGAGAAAGGAGTGATACCATGACACCTTCATTCAAAACAGATGTGCTGAGTGCTTTGCCGGCGGCCACATCTTTGCAGAATACAGATTTGATTCCGGTCGGGACTGGTACCGGAGCCACACTTAAAAAAATGACAGCTGCGGACTTGAGAAAAGCATTGTTCGGTTTTTCCGGCACTGGTTATATGCTTCTCGAGGCAACTACGGTCAATGTAACTGCACCGTCGACAGCGGCAGGAAAATCCACTGGTGCAGTTACAGCAACGTTCACCAAAAACGCGAATGCAGACCTGCTAATTCCAATTCAGAGAACGTCCGGTTGGCTGACCTGTACAGGAATATCCGTATCAGGAAATACACTGACTACTTATTTCCTCAACACGACAACAGGAACGCATTCTGGAGCGGCTACATTTTTGATATTGCAGCTTAAAAAAATCACAGTATAAGGAGGCAAAAACATGGAAATCAAAGCAATTGATGTATCGTCAGATCAAGGCGAACCAGACTGGGCAAAAGTCGCAAAATCCGGAGTAAAAGTAGCAATTCTTAGAGTCCATCAGAGATATGGCGTAGATTCCTCGTTTGAACATAACTACAAAGGATGTAAACAGAATGGTATTCTGGCAGGTGCATACAAATACAGCTATGCCTTAACGCCGGCACAGGCCATTGAAGAAGCTGAGAATGTGATCGAAGTGCTGAATGGACGCGGACTGGACTTTCCGGTGTTCTATGACCTTGAATGGAAACAGCAGAGAAGCCTCGGCAAGCAGGCTATCGAGAATATTGCGGTATCATTCTTAACCAGAATAAAAAAAGCAGGATATAAGGTTGGCATCTATTGCAATATGGACTGGTATAATAATTACCTGTCCGACAACCTCAAGAAATACGATCTGTGGCTTGCAAGATATGCGAATAATGACAACGGGACTATTCCAGAACGGCTCAGACCGTCCATTGGTATCGGCTGGCAGTATTCAGAGAGTGGAAAAGTAGCGGGAATCAATGCAAAGGACGTTGATATGGACGTATTTTATACGGATTACCGGACAGAGCAAAAAGGGGAAAACAAGAGCATGACAAAGATAGAAGTCATTGAAAAAGTCATTAAGATTGCCAAAAATGAAATAGGTTATCTTGAAAAGAAGAGCAACAGCCAGCTTGATAGTAAGACCGCCAATGCCGGAAGTGCGAATTATACAAAATACTGGCGAGACGTGAAATCATCGTATCAAGGACAGCCGTGGTGTGCAGCGTTCGTGAGCTGGTGCTTTATGAAAGCGTTCGGACTGAATAAAGCAAAGAAACTCTTGAAACACTGGCCTTATGTATATTGCCCGACTTTAGGACAGCTTTTCGTAAAGAATGCTAATCCGAAAGTTGGCGATATCGTAATTTTCTATCATAGCGGCACATTTACCCACACTGGCATTGTGACATCTGTAAATGGAGACAGATTCTATACCATTGAGGGCAACACATCCGGTGCATCCGGTATAATCGCAAATGGCGGCGGAGTTTGTGCGAAGAGTTATCTCAACAGCCAGATGCCTGGAACAAAATTCTGCACACCGGATTGGAGCATTGTATCCGATGTATCTATAGATAATTCGAGTAATACAACGGCTACCACAGAAGATTCTAAACCGTCCAAGACACCTAAGTTTGTGGGTAAGGTAACTGCAAATAAACTCAATGTTCGCACATGGGCAGGAACTGAGAACCCACAGCTCAAAAGCTATCCCGTACTTGCAAAAGGAAATCTTGTTGATGTGTGTGATACGATCAAAGCAAAAGATAAAACCGACTGGTATTACATCAGAATTGCCGGAAAGTACTTTGGATTTGCTTCCGCGAAATATATTTGCAAAGTGTGATAAATGTGATATAATAAGTGTACCATAATTCAACTCCTCCCCAGAGTTTGAACAGGGACTCAAAAAAGAGAGATGGTCTGTTTTTATTCCTTGACAGATCATCTCTCTTGTTTTACTTAATAATATATTCCAAATATTGATTTTTAATATCCGCATATCCATTCTTACGAATCAGTACTTTATCCCCGGAAAACATCGTAAAATCAGAATCCAGCTTTTGCACATAATCCATGTTTACAACAAACGACTTATGGCAACGCAAAAAACGCTTATCAAGGTATGGTTCAACCGACTTTAAAGCTTCATACATATTGTGTATAATCCCGTTCGTGCAATGTACAAAGACCTGCTTATCCCGTGCCTCGAGGTACTCTATTTTATTCAATGGAATCCTTATGATGCAATCTCTGTGCCTGATTGTGAGCATCTTGTGTTTCATATCACTCAAGGTATTGTCAATCATAGAAAACATTCTTCCGTGTTCATTTCCCTTGATGATATAATGCGTAAACTCAACGTCCAACGCATCAAAAACGAAATCCTTGTGAGCTGTCCAGAAAGCAATTTCGCCCTTATATCCACACTTTCGGAGTTCTTTGGCAATATCTACGCCATTTTCGTTTTTAAGTACTACATCCAAAACAATCATATCAAACCATTTTCCATCCTTGACATCATCTATCAAGGGCTTTCCACTGAAATAACCGTCTATCGTATAATTCCGGTCACCGTTTTGCCTTAAAAACGGTTCGATTCGATGTTTAAAATACTCAACCTGTAGTTCACAATCGTCACAAATAGCGATTTTCATAGTAATCACCTTCCGTTTATCGCTTACACTTCAACTTTCATCAGATTATCCTCATCTAAGTAATTAATTATGGTAATATAGTAGCACCGAAATGAAAATGTGTAAATAGTTCAGCGAAATTTCGAAAAAATTCGACATCTTAATACGTTGGTACAGCCTGCCAGATTGCTCTGGGGAGGAGACGTGATCGTGAATGCAGGTTTTACCATAAAAAGAGCCGGGAAGTAAAATCCTCGGCTCTTTGCTTTACAATGAATTATTTTTGATATGAAATTAAGTCTGTAGTATATTCGTTACCATATTCTGCTAATGGACGAATCGTTAATGCGAAATCTACGTTTGACACATCGGAAATTCCGTTTGCTGCAAGAAAATCATCTGTAGGAGTTAGGGTCACAAGAGTTTTACAACCATCTAATAAATACTGATTGAATATTTCATAACTATCTGACATTGTAAAATCGTTATAAGTCTCAGAAGTTACATCGTATGCGAAATACTGTCCAGTAGTGTTTGTGATACAAAATGTGAAGCTGTTACCCTCTGAGGAAATGAAATCGACACTAATGCCGTTCTGGTTATACAAATTCTGTGCATTGTCAAATACAGGGGAAGAAACTACAGCAGCTCCAGTTACATCAGCGTGAATCTGACCGCTGTCAAAAGCCTTGAAGCTCTTTGCATTGTCGTAAGCCCACAAGAGAACGTCGAAGCTATCTACTTCGTTCATCTGGTAGTCTTTGAAGAAATCTTTGTTTTCCCATGTATCTATCAGCTCCAAAGTAGAATTCGCTTTCTTTCCGGGTGCTACATCAGAGGAGTTTATGCCATACTGATCGCCGCCTGCCATAATACCGTTTATGGCATAAGCATAAGGAGCTATGCCTAAATTCAAATTAGAATTGTTTTCGATATACAGTCCTATAGTGCCTGTGGACGGGGAATCGGTTAATCCTTTTGTTTCAACATGAATGCCGTTCTCTTCGTATAACACAAAATCTTCCGCAAAAACATTGGATGGCATGGATACAAGTAAAATACTTGACAGCCCAATACTGGCTAAAAACTTTGCTTTCTTTCTCATAAAAAATTCCTCCTTAGTAAAATTTGCATATATTATACCGCAAGATTCAACAATATCATAGTCAAAACCGAAATATTTTTCACATTTTTATCCATTCAAAATGCAGTTTTATCGTTTTGCCTGATTAATTTGCACAAAAAGTGGTATAACTAAGTACATAAAATATAGACTAAAGAGGTATATATTATGAGGAAGATTGAGAGATTGCTGATCGCAGTAGGAGTAATCTTCTTTGCAAGCTACATCATTCACTTGCCGATGTGCAATCAAGATTATTTGCGTAAAAGCTCCATCCGCTTGGCAGAGGATATGTGCAAGTATTCAACTCTGAGCCAGAAGATGAAAGAGATTTTAAGAACGAACGATATTGCAGAAAACATAGAAAATTCATCAAAAACGAACTTTATATTTGCGAAAGTAAAGGTTATATTTGAAATTGCAAACATTCCAGTATACCACTGGCAGCTGGCAAGAGGTAACTTGGATGCATCCCGTTTTATTGGACTTGCAGGGTGATATAATAAGAACAGATGTTCGACAATATATTTCCCACTGACCAGTGTATGCCGGACGGAAAACAATTGTTTTTTAGAGAGAAAAATATTTGATATTAAGAGAAATTTATGTTATATTAAAAACAGTTGTTTCGGATTCTGGCTCTTAATCAGTGTTATTTATGAAAGGATGGATAAGATATGAGCTATAAAGAACAACTTATTGAAATTATACAAAGGATAAATGACGAAACACTGGCAGAACGCTTGTTTGTTTTCGCGAGAAGATTTATAAAAAACTGGGGAGATTAATCCCCAGCTTTTTTTTCGGAATATACGCCTTCTATAAAACCATATACTCTGATTTTTTGTTCTTTTGACATTCTAGCGATTTTTCTAATTGCTTCAATCAGCTCAGAATCTCCGGAAAGATCTGCCATAAATTCCATTTCTGCGTTCTCTGGCTTTTTCCAACCCATAAGAAATCCTGGAGTTGTATTTAATACTTCGGCAATTTTTTCTATTTTATCTGACGGGATATTAGTGACAACACCAGTTTCGTATTTATAGAGAGTTTGCTTCGATACGGAAATTTTATCTGCCAGTTGAGTTTGGCTGATGCCTAGAGCAGATCTTCTTTCGCGTATACGCTCACCTATAGTCATCTTTTGTATAACCTCCTTTCTATTTGATATATTCATTATACTCCGTAAAAAGTTACAAGTCAATAAAAAAATAACTTGACAAGTTACGAAAAAGTTATTATAATGTGAGTAACTTAAAAAGTTACATCACTCTTGAAAGGAGGCATAACATGATAAAGACTAATGAGCTTCGAGGCATTTTTGCAAAGAATGGAAAGACCCAAGCTGACGTTGCTAAAATGCTTGGGATTACGCCTAAAACATTCTATGGAAGAATGCAAAAAGGCGTTTTTGGAAGTGATGAAATTCAGACTATGATTGATGAGTTTCATATCGAAGATCCCGCGGCAATTTTTTTTGCTAGAGAGTAACTTAATAAGTTACCATTAATAAGAAAGGAGTAAATTATAGAAGATTTAGTTTACATCAAAAACAACGAGCCTGTGTGCGATAGTTTACAGGTGGCAAAGAAATTTGGAAAAAGACATGATAAGTTGGTTACTGAGATTGAGCGAATGTATTCTGATTTAATTGGAAAAGGGTGTGCCCAAAATGGTGGAAACCCCTTGTTTATAAAAAGTAGCTATGTACATTCTCAAAATAAGCAGACATATCCAATGTATCTAATGAATCGAGATGGTTTTTCTTTGTTAGTAATGGGATTTACTGGAAAAAAAGCTCTTGAATGGAAATTACAATACATAAAAGCATTTAACCAGATGGAAAATTTTATTCGCGAAAAATCAACTCAGATTTGGATTGAAACCAGAAAAGTAGGGAAACTTACCAGAAAAGCCGAAACCGATACAATTCAGAAACTTGTGGAATATGCAAAAGAGCAGGGAAGTAGCCATGCAGAGATGCTCTACATGACATATTCAAAACTGGCAAAGAAAATGACAGGTATCAACAATAGAGATGAGGCAACTGTAACACAGTTGAATAACCTCTCGTTAATGGAAAACATTATTTTGCACGAGATCGATTTAGGAATCATGCAAGGAAAACATTACAAGGACATTTATAAGGACTGTAAAAATCGTTTGGAAACGATCAGGGATTTAGCATACTTAGAAACGGCTATTTGATTTAAGAAAGGAGACTAATGAACGAATTACAGATTTTCAATTCAAAAGAGTTCGGAGATATTCGAACAGTAACAATTGACAATGAACCTTGGTTTGTTGGCAAGGATGTAGCAGAAGCATTGGGATATAAGAAGCCGGAAAATGCTATTGCTAATCATGTTTCCGATGAAGATAAAACCAGTACCCTGATTCAGGGGAGTGGTTCAAACTATAAGAGCAAAGCCACCATTATCAACGAATCCGGTTTATACGCTTTAATTTTCGGAAGCAAACTCGAATCAGCCAAAAGATTCAAACGCTGGGTAACTAGTGAGGTTCTTCCGACAATTCGAAAGACAGGTTCTTATCAGAAACCAATGACAGTGGCAGAACAGATTCAGCTTCTGGCTCTTGGTAACCAAGACCATGAGGAACGAATCGAGAAACTTGAGAATACCATGACTATTGATTACGGTCAGCAGAAGTACATCAGTGATCTAGTTTCCAAGGTGGTGATCGAGGTTCTGGGCGGCAAGAAATCCAATGCTTATGATGAGATTGGAAAGAAAGTATTTGCAGAATGCAACAGGGATGTAAAGACTTACTTCGATGTAAATGCCAGAAATAACATTCCCAAGTTGAGGTATCAGGAAGCAGTCGAATATATCAAAGAGTGGACACCGTGTACCAACACAAAGATGATGATTCGCGACTGCAATGCCCAGATGACAATGTAGGGAGGTGGGAATATGAAAAAAAAGACAATTATCAAATTAAAGAGCGGAGATGTGTTTGAAATCGACGGTTCTTATGGTGATCTTGTCAGACCATCCGTATATCCAGATATGATTATGTTGGAATTTGATAAGAATGGAGAAAACCATTTGCTGAAAATTTGTTTAAATGATGTGCTCTATGTGGACACAATCACACAAAGCACATCAGATGATTAAACGTGTGGTGGTTTTATTGCATTTGCCTTGGCTAGTTTAATCGGTTCTTTTGTACAAGATATTAAGAAATTCTTCGTTGTATTCGTGGTACAGCTTAATGATTTCTTTAGCATTAGAACCATCTTTAACAGATTTAGCAACAGCCAGATCATGAGCAATTTGGTTAATATCCATTGGTCACACCTCCTTCCTATAGGAGATTATAACATAGAAAGGAATGATATGTTGGAAGAAACTAATGCATTACTCAAACAGATTTTAGAAGAGCTTAAAGCCATTCGTAAAGAGATTGCCCCTACGAGAACAAAAAAAGTAACGCACACGGTAAATATTGACGGGAAGACAATTACCGAATGCGTTACAAGCGGAGTTAGTTCTGCGATTCAGAAATCCATTCGTGATACTGGCGAAGCAGATTCACAGCGATTGAAGTAGATAATCCAGTAATTGCAGATACGAAGTTGTCTGTGTCTTCAATTGCGTCGGCTGTTGGCAGAATCAGCTTTTTCATATCAATGGTTTTTAAGAAATCATCAAAATCTTTCATATTAGCACCTCCCTTCGAGGGAGATTATACCACAAACTAGGAGGAATAAGAGAATGATTAAAATTAAAAATAATAAGGTAAAAATGGAAGGAAACCGTCCAGATTTATTAACAGATTTAACGTGCATCGTTAAAGGGCTGAAAGAGTGCTTCGAAGAGAACGGGACATCAAAAGAAGTGTCAGAAAAACTTATCCGCGAAGCTGTTGATATTGCATTCTGGGATGAGGAAAAACTTGCTGAAGAAAGTAATAAATTGGTCGAGAAGCTTGCTTTTCTGGTAGGGAGAGTAGCGGCACTCGAAGCCGTAATAAACAAGGATGACAGCGACTACATCGAAAAAGAAGATGTGGCTGCGATTCTTAGGAATTAGAGTTACAAAGGTAAAAGAAGAGTAAAGGTTTGGCTCCGCGGGTACGGCGAATACCACGACAGAGCCGTCGTATCTAACTTAATTGGGTAAAGTTAAATACAGGTAAAGTATAACATACCTTCCTGTATTTGAAAAGAAAAATAAACCAGGAGGGCATTTTTTATGTCAAAAATTAAAGAAAACAAAACTCTTGCAAGTGAAAATTATCGCAGATCAGGAGTCAAAAAACAAGAAGATGGAACTCGCAGTTGTAGCATTATCCGTTGCGTTACTTGCAACGGTTGGTCACGAAAGGAAAAGGGAAATGAGCAAAGTTTTGTGCTTTATGGGAATTATGGCAGAAATAGGAGTATTTTCCACAGTGGCAATCGTGCTGTGGTGGACAAGTAGAATGGATGTATGGAAAATCCTGTGCATCAGTGCAGCTGCTTCAAGCCTTATTTCTCTTCCCATAATGCTCCAGATCGAGAGGTGGATAGAAGATGGGAGAAAACAATAAAGCCACAGTGGTTGGAAGGTTCACAAAAGGATTTACCTATAGCTACTGTATGCATGGCGAAAATTTCTATACCACAGAAATTGCGTCAGAGCGGTTGAGCGGAAATTATGATTATATTCCGGTTACAATTTCCGAGCATCTGATTGACGTGAGAGAGGACTTCACTGGAGAACCAGTGGAGCTTGTGGGAGATTTTCGTTCCTATAATAAGCAGGGAAAGAATCGAAGCCATCTAATTCTTACCTTGATGGCACAGGAGATCACGTTCGTAGATGAAGAAGCGTTTCCAGATGACAAGATATTCCTTGATGGATTCATCTGCAAGCCGCCTACATACAGAAGAGCTCCTCTCGGAAGAGAAATTGCAGAAATATTACTTGCAGTGAACAGGCCTTACGAAAGATCAGATTATATACCGTGTATCTGTTGGGGAAGAAGTGCAAGATGGGCAAGGAAACTTCCGGTTGGAATTGGGCTTACCATACATGGAAGAATCCAGAGCCGGGAATATGGAAAAGAACCAAAAATGGCATATGAAGTATCAATTAACAATATGGGAGTGAGAATTAATGAAAACAGTGGAATTAAAGCAGCTCAGCGTTGAGAATTATAAAAAATTAGAGTCTGCATCTTACCAGTTCACACCAAGAACAATGGTATCTGGAAGAAACAGGCAAGGAAAATCTACGTTGATGGATGCGTATTTCGACACGCTGACAGGAAAATTGGAAGACGGTACACTTCCGAGCGGTGTCAGGAGAAAAATTGATGGCGAGGAAGTTGATGGTGATGTAATCAGAGAACTGGTTCTTCTTATTGACGGAACAGAAACCGTAATCCGGAAGGAAACGAAGAAAGGTAAATCTTCCAGCACTACAAAGTATCAGGTGGATGGTTTCGATTATAATAAGAAGAAATTCGAAGAATATCTGAGCAGTATTGCAGATCCGGAAGTAATTCTGATGTGCAGCAATGCCAGAATATTTCTGAACGAAATCCGAAAATCTTCAGTGGGAGCAAGAGGACTTCTTGAAAAAATGGCGGGATTTGATATTGCAGAGTTTATGAGAAATCATTCCGAAGTATTGAAAATCGCAAAAGGTCATTCAGTAGAAGAAACCATGAAGAAGCTCAATAAGGAACGACTTGACTGGAAGAAGAAACTGGATGCCAAGAAAACAGAGGTTCAGTCCGCGAGAAGCAAGGAAATTGAGTATACAGACCGAACAGAAGAGAGAGAAAGTCTTCTGGACAAACTGAATGAGTTGAAACAGAAAATGCAGCAGTTGTTAGATTCCAGTAAAGCATACGATGAACTGTCCTATGAGATTACGGGATTGAAGAAATCCATGAATGCACTGGTTGCGGATGCAGAGAAAGAACGAAGAAATGTAGCTTCTTTATATAATGACCGCTTTTTTAAGAAAAAACAGAAAGAAGAAAATCTTCGCACGCTTGAAAACCTTCTGGCAACTGCTGAAAAGCCGGAACGTATACAACAGAGAATTACAGTATTGCAGGAGAAATACAAGCAGACATATGCATCCAGTTTCGATGATTCTACACTGAAAGAAATTAAAGCAGAGGAATTCAATCCAGAATCGACTATCTGCCCGACTTGCGGTCAGAATCTTCCAGAAGATCAGATTGAGCAGCTTAAGTCCAATTTCGAGAAGATTAAACAGGTCAGAATTGATGCAGAACTGAAAAAGAAGAACAGTTCGAAAAAGACAAACAGCAGAAACTCAGAGAAATCAACGAAGATGGACAGACGGAAGTCTCCAGAAAGAAAGAAGTAGACAAGTCACGCGGAGAACTGGAATCTCAGATTGAACAGACAAAGCAGAACATTGCAACACTTGCATCCGAGGTTGTTCAGATTAAGCAGATGCCAGAAGAACCGGATATGTCCGGAAACGAAGAATACCAGGCATTGTTAGCCGAAGTCCAGAAGAAGCAGGAACAGATGGACAGCATGGCAAATAACTCTGATGAGAAAGAAACCGTCATGCAAGAGCGGATGGAAGTAGAACGCCAGTTAGCACAGATAGATGCAGATATTCGGCAGCAGGAAAAAATGAAGCAGGAAAAAGCGGACGAAATCGAACAGTTAGCAAAAGAACAGAGAGAAATTTCCCAGAAAGAATCCGATGTTCAGTCACAGATTGATTTGTTGAAAGAGTTTTCCATTCAGAAGAATCAGGTACTTGCAGATACAATCAATCCACACTTCAAACATTTCCATTTCCAGTTTTTGGACTACACGCAGGACGGAGAACCAGTGGAAGTATGCCGGATGATCGTAGATGGTATTGATTACTTCAACGGGCTGAACCACTCTGATCAGATTCTATGCAACATTGACCTTGTGGCAGGATTGCAGGAACTGAACGGATTGAAACTTCCAATTTGGATTGACGATGCGGAATCTGTGAACGAAGAGCGTTTTCCAAAGATGGAACAGCAGGTTATTTACTTGAAGGTATCCGACAATGAATTAAAAGTGGAGGGATTTTAACATGACATACAATATTCCAGAAGCTATCAAGGCACAGGAACAGTTTTGCGACAAGAACGAATATCCGCATTTCGCACCGGATAATGGCATCTGTTGGGACTGCCATCAGAATATCTATTCCGAAAATGGAAGAACCAGATATGGTAAAGAAACTCATGGTATATCAGTAGAAAGTGCTGGACACCATCTGATTACAGGATGCCCGTTTTGCAGTAGAAGCTATTGTGATTAATTGATAAAAGTGAACTGCAATGGATTGGCTGGGCGGTGAAGTGTAGCGCGGCGCAGGGCAATGGAGGAGCAGAGAACAGAGTTGCTGTGGAACTGAATAGAAGAGCCAAGCACAGTTAAGGAATAGTACAGATATGAGTGGCAAAGAAACGCGGGGGAAATGAAATGCGAGGAGAGGTCTAGTAAAGCAAAGGATTTGAGAAGCGAGGCGAAGTGGAGCATTGAAAAAGATATGAAAAGTGACGCGACGGAAAAGTGCTGACGAGTGACGCATAGCGTAGGCAAAGTGGAGTGGTGAGAGGTCATGTAATCTGATGCAAAGCAATAATTCATAAAAAGGAGAAAAATTGAGATGAAAGAAATGAGAGTTAGATTAACATTTTTAGAGGAAGTTCTGGGAACTGCAAATGCAGAAAGAGATATTCACGAGAAGTTCATTGCATCTAAAGCACCAGATGCACCATCCCGGGAGCAGGAAGTCGAATCTCTTGGAATTGAAGAAGTTATCGAAAAAGGAAGAACTATATTCCCGAAAGATGAAAACGGCAATCCGTTCTTATGGGACTATCAGATCAGAGGATTTTTCAAATCAGCTGCACAGGCAGGTTCTTATATTGGTGGAGCGAAGAAACTTGCAGCATACAAAAAGAAAATCGACTTGCTGGTATTTGTAAACGAACGTAAGATTCCATTTATTCTTCCAGAGGGCACAGAGCTTTCTGACTGCCAGAGACCGCTGAGGGCACATACCGCACAGGGCGAACGAATTTCGTTAGCAGACAGTGAAACGGTTCCGGCAGGAACAACAGTGGAATTTACAGTCAAGGTACTTGACGATTCACTGATGAAATATGTAATTGACTGGCTTGATTATGGAGCATTCAACGGTATTGGTCAGTGGCGCAACTCAGGTAAAGGCCGCTTCAACTGGACTGAAATCACGAAATAAGCTACGGCATGGCTGATTGTAGTTATGATAGGTAAAGCAAATGCGTGGAATGGCCGGGTATTGATCTGTTTCGGCGAAGCGTAGCTTAGCAAGGTAATGCAAGGGAATAGTCCTGAAAGGCGATGATGTGTGCTGTATAGGCATAGTGCAGAAAAGTCATGAACAGCAAAGGCGGAGCATAGAATGGAGTAGTAAAGCATTGGAGAAGCAAAGAATGGAAAAGTAATGAAATGCAAAGGCGAAGTATGGTGCTGAACGGAAATGCGTCGGAAGAATAATTATAATTATTGAAAAGGAGAATTAAAATGGCAAACAAAACACAGTTAGCAACAGTAGGAGAACAGCAGGCAGCAGTTGTGATTAACAATCAGTTTATTGACGGATTGACAAAACAGCTTGAAGAAAAATGTAAATATGGTCTTTCTTTTCCAAAGGACTACAATCTCAGTAATGCACTTATGGGAGCATATCTGGTACTCAAGGAAACAAAAGACAAAAATAATAAGCCGGTTCTGGAATCTTGCACATCCACAAGCATTGCAAATAGCCTTATGAATATGGCAACTCTTGGACTTTCAGTGCAGAAAAAACAGGGATATTTCGTTAGTTATGCCGGTCAGTGCCAGTTCCAGAGATCGTATTTCGGAAACATTACAATCGCCAGAAGATACGGAATGAAAGATATTCACGCAGAGATCATCTACCAAGGAGATAAATTCAAATATCATATTGAAGATGGAAACAAGATTCTGGATTCTCACGAACAGGATTTTATGAACATTGACAATGACAAGATTCTTGGAGCGTATGCGGTAGTGCTGATGGAAGACGGAACAAAGCATCTGGAAGTAATGAATATAAAGCAGATCAAACAGGCTTGGTTACAGGGTTATGGTTACAAGGAAAATGGAAATGGCACACACCAGAAATTCACTGACCAGATGGCAAAGAAAACCGTTGTCAATCGTGCCTTAAAGCAGATCATCAACACTCATGGTGATGTTTTCGTACAGGAAGCGGACAATGATACAGAAACGGTTTCAAGAGATGACGCTTTTGCAGCTGATGTTGCATATGAGATCGAACAGAACGCCAACAAAGAGGAATTCATTCCAGAGCCAATGGCAATCGAGGAACAGCCGAAACAGCCGACAGTTGCAGAAGTTGTCCAGTCAGCCGAGAAAGAACCAGTTCCGGCAGCAGTTGTCGAGCCAGAGATTCCAGATTTTATGAAACAGGAGGAAATGTGATATGGACAATAAAGAAATTTTGCAGAAAGCAAAGGAACTGGTTGAACTTCTGGAAAAGCAGGAAAAAACCGGAAATGTTGAGTTGTCAACGCTGAAACGAGGAGAAGTATTTCAGACCACTGGAAAGCGTAAATACAAGGTTCTGGAACAGTATGGAGATACAACAAAAATTATTTCACTTGATCTGGTGAAAGAAAATGTGAAATTCGGAGACAACACGGATTACAACAAATCAAATGTAAAGAAGTTATGCGACACAGAAATCTTAAAGGATTTTGAGGAAGAATTTGGTGCTGAAAGCATCGAAGAGCATACGGTAGATATTATTACCGTGGATGGACAGAAAGTCGGAAGTGTAAAATGTAAAATCCGTCCAATTACATTTGATGAAGCACGAGAATACACAGATATTACACCGAACAATGATCTGAACGACTGGTATTGGACGTTGTCGCCATGGTCGACAGAAGAACGTGGTTGGAGTAAAAGCTGTACCGTTGCTTCCCCTTCGGGCAATTTCTACTGCCACGATTGCGTCGACGAAAATGGTGTTCGCCCAGTTTGTATCTTAAAATCTAATATCTTTGTATCTAAGGTGAAGGAATGATTATGAAGAAAAATCTGAAATATTTCGAGAATGAATTATCTCGGTTGAATAAAGAATTTGCAGATTATAAGAAAAAATATATCGGAACACCGGAAATTGGAAAAGTTATTGAACTTGCTGGAATGGATTGGCTGATTCTGGATAAAACAGAAAAAGGATATTTTGCCATTTTGAATGGATTTGATGAAAAAGAAAGAACATTTGATTCAACTTCAAATAACTGGATTACAAGTAAACTGAGAAATGAGTTAAATGCTCGTTTTCTTAAAAAAATTACGGACGAGCTTGGGAAAGATGCAGTTATTGAGTTTGATCGAGATTTACTTTCTATGGACGGTCAGACGGAATACGGACATTGTAAAGATAAGATTTCATTTTTGACGGTTGATGAATACCGAAAATACAGAAAATTACTTCCAAATATGGATAAATGGTGGTGGCTGCTCACTCCATGGAGTACACCAGTAAATGATTTCAGCACAACAATTACCGTTGTTTCCCCTTCGGGCTATGTCAGCCGCAGCTTTTACAACGGCGATTGTGGTGTTCGCCCAGTTTGTATCTTTTCTTCTTCAATCTTTGAATCAGGAAGTGATGATTAATGGCAAATGAAGACTTAAAGGTAATAACAAAGGCTAAGCAGCTCGCAAAGCATACATTAATAGTTACCAGCAATTGCAGACGATATCCAAAGAAATACAGGTTTTCGTTGGTAGATAAGATGCAAAATAAAGCATTAGAAATCTACGAGCTGATTTTTGAAGCCAACCGAACTGATCTGAAAGATTATAAAAGAGAACGGTTAGAACTGCAAACAAAAGCTATTACTTATTGCGATGAGTTGATGTACTTTATAGAACTTTCATATGAATTAGGAATTATCAATTCCGGTGGAATGGAAGCATGGTCGCAAATGGTAAAAGATATAAAGTACATGACTATTTCATGGAGAACAAAAGACAGAAAAAGATAATTTTCACAGGTTATGCACTGCGAATACCGTTGTTTCCCCTTCGGGCAATATCAACAACAACAATTACAACAACGAAAATGGTGTTCGCCCAACATGGATCACATGCAGACAGAGTAAGCGTAAAGCTGAAATCAGAAAAGATACAAGCAAATGCATAACCTTTCCGCAATGGACAAATATAAAGGAACAAAATAAATGGATAAAGAAATTGTTGCAAATTTTGAGAATTTATATCGTTCTTACAAAAAGGTTAAGAGCGGCAAGAGATTTAATTCAGGTACTGCAAGATTTTCTAATTTGTCTCTTGAAGGCATTCATCTCTTGAAAGAACAATTGGAAAGTCAAACGTATACCATAAATCCGTATAATAAATTTCAAATTCATGAGCCAAAAGAGCGAACGATAGAATCATGTGCATTTAAGGACAAAGTAGTGCAGAGATGCTTTTCTGATTACATTCTGACACCAAAACTTGAAAATATCCTGATTAAATGGAACACTGCCGGGCAGCAAGGAAAAGGGCAACACATGGCAATGGACGGGTTGAGAAATCAAATGTTGGATTTCTATAAAAGAAATGGAATGAATAGTTGGATTGTAAAATGCGATATTCACAAATACTTTTATTGCATAGACCATGAAATCATGAAAGACGTTTTGGATTATTACTTTGATGATGATTTTACAGTCTGGTTGAACCATTTGTTTATTGACAGTACAGGTAATCCCGGGCTTCCATTAGGAAATCAGGTAAATCAGAAGTACGCATTGTTGCTTTTACATTCACTGGATCAGATGATAACGATTGAATTTGGAAATCCATATTACGGACGATACAACGATGATTTTTATGTGATTTGTAAAACGAAAGAAGATGCCAGAGAAATTCTCGAAGCAATCCGAATGATGATTGAAAGTCTTAGACTGGAATTAAACCCTAAATCACAAATTGTACCGTTTCGCATGGGATTGTGTTATCTGGGCTTTCATCATTACGTGACTGATGAAGGAAAATATATCAGAAAATTGCGTGGTGATAAGAAAAGAAAAACACAGAGAAAAATCCGAAGATGGGTACGGGCAGTGAATGACGGGAAGATGTCGATAGAAAAATTCAATGAAAAATACGGAGCATGCAAGAATCATATGCTTCATGGGGACTGCATTAAATTATGCCACAGTATGGATTTAGAAATTGAAAGGAGAATGAAGTGAGATTAATTAGTCAGAATGGGGAATTTGATGTTCCTTATGAAATCGCAGCATTAAGTAGAACAGAAAATATCATAAGAGTATATGTGCCGATAGTTGGTGAAAAAGGAACAGTCATGGCTCGTTATTCGACAGATGAAAAAGACCAAGAAAGTTATGGAAATGTTGCATCGCGCTTACCACGATGCGGTGACACATGATAATGTATCAGCATTTCGATTTCCAAAGGATGCTGAAGTATGAAATGCGAGTATTGCAGACCTGTACGAGACGATAACGAAGACTTGATTTACACAGAAGTTAATGGAGACTGCACTAATTTTACACAAATCAGATATAAAGGCGGAGAATACAGGCTTTACACAGTAAATGCATTCATCAGAATTAATTACTGCCCGATATGTGGAAGAAAATTGAAAGCGAGGTGATTCAAAATGTTCATGCGAGTAATTTCAACAGGAAGTACTAAAGGAAATTGTTACGCTTTGCAGTCAAGTACAGGCGAGATTGTTCTTCTTGACTGCGGATGCAATTACAAAAAAATCCTTAGAGGGATTGACTACCAGATAAGCAATGTTGAAGCTGTATTTCTTTCACATGGGCACGGAGATCACACCGAAGCATTCAAGGAAATAATGAATGCAGGCATTCAGATTTACACCAATGACGAGACCGTTGAGGACATGAACATTCGAACAGGCGAACTGATGAAAGGTGTTCCAGAAAGATACCCATTTAGAGTTGGTTCGTTTATCGTGACTCCATTTGAGCTGCCACATACGACATATGATAAAGAATCAAAAATACTTATCCCGTGCCCGAACTACGGCTATCTGGTACAGCATGAAGAAATGGGAAAACTCCTGTATATGACCGATTTCGAATTCTGCAACTATAGTTTTCACAGAATGCAAGTTGAGCATCTGGTAATTGAGTGCAACTACTGTGAAGAATTGGTGAACAGGTCAGAAGCTAACTACAGACACAGAATAAAAGGGCATTGTTCTTTGTCAACTTGCAAGCAATTCATTAAGCAAAACCGCACAGAATCACTTCGAACGGTAACACTGGTACATTTGAGCGGTCAAGCGTCAGATGCCCGTAAAATACAGCGAGAAATAAAGGAAGTCGCAGGAAACAATGTTCTGGTTCAGATTGGACGGGCTGGACTGGAAGTTGGTTTGAATTTATGCCCGTTCTGAAAGAAGGAATTTTTATGGAGATGGCAGAATGTAGCAAATGTAGATTCCGTAATTGCTGTACATTGGCATGGGATTACGGTTCACTTTATTGTAATGATTACGAGGAGGAAGATACATGGAACATTTCTTAGAAGCACTTAAAAAACTAAAGAAGCCGTCAACTCACAGCAATCCAGAGGACGTTGACCCATTATTTTGCAGGTACAACAAGGGTTGGAATGACGCAATTGAAAAAGTTGAGAAACTTTTTACAGCAATTTCTAAGGAGAATAAACATGAATAAAGTAATTTTGATCGGACGTTTGATCAAAGATCCAGATGTCCGAATGGGAACAAACGATACTAAGATTGCCAGATATACACTTGCAGTCAACCGCAAGTATCACAAAAACAATGAACCCACAGCTGATTTTATCGGCTGTGTGGCTCTTGGAAAGAATGGTGAATTTGCTGAGAAGTATCTGTACAAAGGAATCAAAATCGCAGTCACCGGAAGAATTCAGACCGGCAGTTATACTAATCGTGATGGGCAGAAAGTGTACACCACTGACGTATTAATCGAGGAGCAGGAATTTGCGGAAAGCAAGAAGAACCAGTCAGAAGAACAGCGTCCACCGATTCCGAGTCCAGAACAGGGTGCAGATGATTTTATGAGTGTTCCAGCGTTCACAGAAGATGATGAGCTTCCGTTTAGTTAAGGAGCGATGATGGAGAATCTAATTATAGACTGCTTTGCCGGAGGTGGCGGAGCATCCGTTGGAATCGAGATGGCACTCGGCAGACAGGTAGACATAGCAATCAACCATGACCCCGACGCTATCCTGATGCACAAGACGAATCATCCTGGAACGCTACATCTAACAGAGGATATTTTCAAAGTAGATTTGCAGAAATATGTTGGAAATCAACACGTAGCATTGATGTGGGCGAGTCCTGATTGCACAAGCCATTCAAAAGCAAAAGGCGGTCAGCCAAGAAAACAGGGACTTCGCATTCTTCCATGGGCTGTATATAAACACGCAAAGGTGATTCTTCCAGATGTAATTATCATGGAGAACGTGGAAGAAATACAGCAATGGGGTCCGCTGGACGAAAAAAGGACATCCGATCAAGGAAAGAGCCGGAGAAGATTACCGGAAATTACATTTCGGCAATGGAAAATAATCGGATATGAATTTGACAGTCGCGAACTGGTAGCTGCGGATTATGGAGCACCAACAACGAGAAAAAGATGGTATGCAGTATTTCGTAGAGACGGGAAACAGATAGTATGGCCAAATCCTACGCATAATCGTTTTAGTACAGATGGTCTGAAACCATATGAACAGTGTGGAGATTATATTGATTGGTCAGACTTAGGTAAAAGCATTTTTGACCGTCCAAAGCCACTGGCAGAAGCAACGCAGAAACGTATCGCAAATGGAATCAAGAAATATATCATTGATAATCCGGATCCATACATTGTGAAGAGCAAAGATGCATTGGCATTCATAATTCAATACCACGGAGAAACTAGACAGGGCGACTCCAGGGGACAATTGCTGACTGAACCGATAAAAACCATTGATACATCGAACAGATATGGTCTTGTAACAGCTTTTATCACGAAATATTACAAAACTGGAATCGGTCAAGGCTGTGATGAGCCATTGCATACAATAACCACATCGCCCGGTCACTTCGGTATAATATCCGCTTTTCTAGTCAAATATTATGGGACAGGATGCGGACAAGTACTTAACGAACCGCTTGGAACCATTACCACAAAAGACAGATTCGGACTGGTAAATGTTTTGGTTGATATTCATGGAGAAAAATACATTATTTCAGACATTTTCCTCAGAATGTTAAAACCGGAAGAACTGAAGGTAATGCAGGGTTTTCCAAAAGATTACATCATTGATCGGGATTACAAATGGAAAAATTACCCGATTGCAAAACAGGTGGCAAGAATTGGAAACAGTGTTGTGCCGGTTATGGCAGAAGCACTTGTAAAAGCAAATTGTCCGTACTTGAAAGTTGGAGAACGCAAAGCTGCACCGATGATTTATATGCAGAATAACGGACAGGTAGCGTTCGGATAGGAGTGATTAAATGGTAACAACAGGACAGATTATTTATTTTAGTCGATCAAAAGACTGATGTGCTTTGGGGTTTGGAATCTATTGAGGATATTACTGACCCGGAAGAGCAAATAGAAACCACATCGGTTTATGACGAAACAGGAACATATGTGCTGTCAATAATGAATCCAACAACTCTTATGGTCACTGGAAAGGAACTTGTAAAACTTGACCCAACAACCATGAAACGTATTGCCAGATACAATCTTGAAGAAGATAACGCAGCACTGTTTAAAGAAATTGAAGAACGCAAAAAGGTTATTGATGATCTCGAACAGAAAGAACAGGTTTTGCGTGATAGGCTCAAAAAGGCAATATCTACATTTAAAGAAATTATGGAAAATGGTTACTATGATGATGGTGAAGAAGAGGATGAAGATGAATGGGAGTGATTAAATGAAACCAGTTTTGGAAACAAAATCTACATACAAAGGTTATCCATATGTAGTTCTGTTTATGCCTGGAGCATACAGATGCGGATATGTTGGAGTATCTTATAGTCACAAGTTAGCAAAGAAAAATGTTGATGACTTAGGCTATCTTAGCTGCCATGGTGGAGTTACTTATGCAGAATCGCATTTATATAATTGTGATGATAAAGATACATGGTGGATTGGATTTGACTGTGCTCATTGCTTTGATGGATATGATGTTGATGCAGCGAAACAGTATTTTGAAGATGATCCAGAGTTCAAAAAAATTTTTCACACAATGGAAGACTTCTGGAGAGAATCTAACAAAGATTCAGAAACTAAAATCCGTTCGCTTGCTTACGTCAAAGATGAGTGCAAGAAACTCATTGACCAGATTGAAAAGGAGTGATGCTAGAGGAACTATAAGGACATTCGGCAGAGAAAAGCAATCGAAGCCAATAACAAGAAAAGACTTTTGAAAGTCAATTCAAAACTCGACGATGGAAGCGGCATCTACTTTCTGACTAGAGTTGACGAAAACGGAATCCCGTTCTTTTACATCGGACAGGCCGTACATATAATTCAGAGGATGTGTTCACACCTCACGGGTTATCAGCATATTGATTTGTCAATAAAGAAAAGAGGGTTCTACGGCGAAGACAATCCTTTTGGCTGGAAGATTAATTTCATTCATTATCCAATAGATCAGCTTGATGAAATGGAGCAGTTCTGGATTCTGGAATACACAAAAAAAGGTTATCAATGCAGATACAATAAGACATCTGGGAGCCAAGGCGAGGGGAAAGAAAAGATTAATGAATTCAAACCAGCCAAAGGATACAGGGATGGAATTAAGCAAGGCAAAATAACCCTTGCAAGAGAATTAAAACATATTATTGATACTCACTTAGAAGTATCAATCAGACCAGAAAAATCAAACAACAAGGTGTCCATAAAGGCACTCGAAAAATTCAACAATCTTCTTGATGAAGACTCTTACAAATGATAAAGCTGCCGGTTCTGGTAGAGATAAAATTCTATACAAAAAATAATTACAACTGAATAATACACGCCCCCCTTGGGACTGGAACAGCGTAACTTGCTTCCTGGCATAGTACGCTATCCATTCTCGGAGGGTAAAAGAAACGAGGTAATCATATGGTAAGTAAGTATAACACCGAAAGAAAGTATCACGAAGGGCAGGAGAACCGCAAAGAAATCTTCAAGTTCATTGAAGATTACATCGAACTTCACGGATATTTCCCATCAAACCGCGAAATTGAAGAAACCACCGGATTATCAAAAGCGACCGTACAGAGGCACATGAAGAAATTCGAGCTTGACGGGATTATTGCAACCGAACATCCAAACACGCCACGGGCATATCGGCTCGTAGGATATGGATACAGGAGAGTAAGAGGATGAAATTGTATAGTGTTTTCGATAATGACCAGTGGGTTGCAGATATGACAGCGGATGATATTGCTGAGATGATCGGATGCACCAGAGAGCAGGTTATCCGTGCAGTCGCAAATGCATCGGTGATTAATGATAGATATACGTTTGTGTACGATGGCGACACCATTGTAACAGGAAATACGCCGAATGACCGCAGGCTCTTAAGGGAATTCATTCTGGCTGCATTTCAAATAAAAGGACTGGTGGGAGTATGAATAGGGCAGAGCGAAGGAGACAGCAGAAAGCAGCTGAGAAAACACGCTTAAATGCACCGTACAATTTCAGCAATTTCAGTCTGGAGCGAATATCAAAGGCAACAGGGGCAAGGGTTGAGTCCCTGAAATTGTATCTGGAGCAGCGTGAAGATGAAATGCGAGAAGCGTTAATTAAAGAATCGCAGGAAAAGCTGTGGAAAGCAGAGGACTATATCGCAGTGGCAAATATTCTTATCAGTTTATTTGCAATCAAAAAAACATGGGGATTTACAAAATCCAATCAGAGATTCTTAGAAAACCTAAACGCTGCTAAAGAATACATTGAAGAAGTTGGAATTGAAAAAGCGTATCAAGAAGCAAAAGAAACAATGGGGATTGAACTTGAGTTCGATTCCATGAACATAAATAAGGAGTTCGGCTTCGGAGAAAGAGAGGGTCAATAATGGCAGAGAATTGTAATGAATGCAGTATCGCGTGGATTCGTGGCGGTGAGTATGCAGAGGTATCGGCATACAACGGAAGCAGATTAAAAGGAAGAATCCTTAAATTATCAGAACAGTTCCCGGATGATGTGAAGATTCTGGCTACGAACAAAGACGGTTCAATCTTTGCTCACGTTCCGGCTAAGTATGTGAAGTTACGTGCACCGAAAATTTTGACGGAAGAGCAGAGAGCGGAACTGATTGAGCGAGGTAAGAGTATGTCGAGAAGCAAAGCAATTGATTGTGAAGAAAAGTCAGATTTCGATTCTGACGATGAAGATGAGGAAATGTTCACGTTTTAAAGAAAGGTGGTTTTGAAGAAAATGAGCAAAGTAAAATCTTATGGATTAAAAGCATATGTATCTAAGGCATTCGGACTGGATGTCGGAAGCCGAATTAAACGTACTAAATGTGGAGAAGAAGAAAAAGAGCATATCTATGAGGTAAAGCAGCTTTTTCCACATTGCGTTTTACTGGAAGATATTTACGATCACACAAGAATTTGCCCTTGTTACAGTAAATTAAGTTTGATGTTAAGAGGGATTGAATAACGTGATAACAGTTAAAAGAAAGGAATAACGAATCCTCGGTAAACCGAGGTTGTATCAAGATTAGAATGGTGAATTGATACATAAAGTTTGACGGAGTGGCTGTGCCTAAGTAAGCACTTAATAATGAATCCAAGCCGATTATCAGACTATCCACGCACAGGATTTGTAGCGTGGTGTTATGAAAGTATGTTGGTTTTCAACAGGAATAAGCAGTTTTGTAGCGTGTTATCTGGCAAAGGATGTTGATGAGATTATCTATACTCATGTATCGAATCAGCATCCCGACAGCCTGAGATTCTTGCATGATTGTGAGAAGTTGTTGGGTAGAAAGATAACGATAATCCAGTCGGATAGGTTTGGCTCAGTGGATGACGTGATGGAGTTCACGCACACAATGAATACTCCGTTTGGCTCTCCATGTACGAGATATTTGAAGAAAGAAGTAAGAAAAAATGGGAATCCGAGCATCCAGATCACCACACCTATGTATGGGGGTTCGATGTAGAATAGAAAAGAGCAGAGCAGAGAATACCTGACAAGGCTCTAAGCGATTATGACCATGAGTTTCCATTAATTGAACACGGATTAACTAAGCAAGAAGCACACGGAATAGCGGACAGGTTAGGACTAAAACGTCCGATTATGTACGATTTAGGCTATCCGAACAATAATTGCATTGGATGCGTCAAAGGTGGCATGGGCTACTGGAATAAAATTAGGAAGGACTTCCCCGAAGTATTTCAAAAGCGTGCGGTAGCAAGAAGCGTAGATTTGGAAGAAGCTGCATAAACGGAGTATTTCTTGATGAATTAGAACCAGACAGAGGAAACATAAATACAGAAATCATGGAGGACTGCACAATAGCGTGCCAGTTGCTTACATGGGGAAAGTGAAGGTGAAAATGGAGAAATTAAAACCTTGTCCGTTTTGCGGAAAAGAGATAGATACAGAGAAAAATGTATACATTCCAGAAAGAGACTGGGCACCGTCTTTTTACGATCCTGACAGTGGGGGAAATCCAATAGCCATTCACTGTGAATGCGGATTAACATTTTGCACAGACACATGGGATTGGAAGGAAGCTATTGAAATATGGAATAAAAGAGTAAACAAGGAGGACGAAAAATGAAATTATATTTCTACATTTTGGACAGCGACAGAAAAACAGATGAATGGAATCTTCGTCTTGAAGAATGTGAAGTAACAGAAAAGCCGAAGACATATAAACCAGTAACTAAATTTCCTGACGGAATCTACGCTTCGTTTATAAGAAAAGAATCAATAGGTAATTTCATTAATGAATACAGCAAAGCGGTTGTTCTGGATACACCTGATTATGAAGAAGCAAAAGAAGTATTTTTTAAAAAATACGATAATGAATTAAACACGCTAAGAAAAAGAATTAATTTCTATGAGAAACTTAAATCTGCAATCGAGGATTATAAGGAGGACGCAAAATGTTAATCAGAAGTCAGGATAAAAGAATGATCGTAAATTTCGACAATATTTGCACAGTATCAGCCTTTCCTGAAAAGGATAGTGAGGATATCTATGTCGAAGATGGCACAGGCTCACTCATGGTCGGAAGATATTCCGCAAAAGAAAAAGCTATCAAGGTGCTGGATATGATTCAAGAAGCATATGCAGATTTTGAAGCATCGAAAATCACTAACACAGGATTAGCAACGGCGGCATACACAGGAAGCTATAAAACTCCTGATAGTGTATCAGTTGGAATCAAGGTGTTGAAAGGGTATGCGGAAATGGTAAAAGAATCTGTAGTCTTTCAGATGCCAGAGGATAGTGAGGTGAAAGCATGAATGATGGAATGACACTTGTTCAGAACCATATAAGGAGGACTAAATGGGATATTGTAAATTAGAATGCCAGGACGGTGAAACACAGTGCTGCATCTGCTGTGCGAAGCGGGAAGAATGCGATTGCAGATGTGATGATATGGACAGTTATGAATATGCGGAGGAATGCGAAGATTATATCAAGGAGGAAGAAGCATGATTACATTCTTATTAGGATTCGCCATTGGAACCATATTTGGAATGGTTGGTCTTGCATGTGTGGCGATCATGTACGACAAGCACCACCCAGACGATTAGAAAGGAGAACGGTATGCTGACAAGGAATAAAAAGCTGAAAGATTACGGGATCCCGGCAGAGGACATTGAAAAACTGAATACGATGCTGAAAGACTTCCCGGCAGAGTACGGATACCTGCTTTCCGGTGCCGCCTTGTCAGCTTGCCCGAAAAACACGGTGATAGCGGATATAGTTATCGAGAATATCTTGCACCGGAAAAAGCTACAGGAAAATCAGCAAAGAAAGATACATCCCGATGAAATCCAAAAAGACTTCTACGGATACAGACGCAAGACCGTCGCTGTACTATATGAGAGGATGCGGCTATTGGGGAGTGTGGGAGGATGAATAAATGCGTTTAATTGATGCAGACAAAATAATTGACTCTCTTGGAAATTCGGATATGGATTTTGCAATAGGTGCAGTTATTGATGAACAGCCGACAGTTTTTGATGTAGATAAGGTTGTGGAGCGGTTAGAAGAAGAAAAGAAGAGAGCATTTAAACTATGTTTGGGAACTAATGACAGCACGCAAAGACTGAAATACATTGAAAAAGAACAGACGATAGCTTTAGCAATCGAAATCGTGAAAGGCGGTGGAGTTGAATGAGCAACGTATCAGTTGAAACATTAGAAAAGCTAAAAGATAGCATGGTTGGAAGAAGATATAAACACTTCAAAGGAAGAACCTATATTGTCACCGATATCGCAGTACATACAGAATCTGATGAAATCATGGTGATCTACAAGTGCTTTGTAGACCCACTTATAACATGGTGTAGACCGTTGACTATGTTTACGAGCGATGTGGACAGAGAGAAATATCCAAATGTCAAACAGAAAAGAAGATTTGAACTACTTTCGAGAACACAGGAGGATAACACTATATGAGAGAAATTCTTTTCAAGGCAAAGCGGATTGATAATGGAAAATGGGTCAAGGGATATCTTTTTGACAATGGATTTGGCGGAGAAGAGAAAAAATATTTCATAGGTATTTTGATTATTGAGAAATACAATGGAACTGCTTGCGATGAGTGGGATATTACAGGAATTGCTTTTTGCGAGATTGACCCAGAAACACTCTGCCAGTTCACAGGACTTTGCGACAAGAATGGAAATAAGATTTGGGAGAATGACATCGTTAATCATAACGGAGAATATGCCCCGGTAAAATTTGGAATGTATTGTTCGAGTTTTGATTACGGAAACTATAATTTTGGATTTTATGTTGATTTTCCAGAAGATACATTTTACCGAAAAGAACTTGGATATTGGTGTAGAAAGGTTGAATCTGCCGGAAACGTGTTTGACAACCCAGAATTATTACAGGAGGAATAAGATGAATAAATACAGCATTAGTGATGGATACACCGAAAAACTAGTTATGACTGCCCACTTTGGAACTGAATACTGCGGCGATTCTGAATATGAGGGATGCTGTGAACTAGCTGAGTGCTTAGATAGTGACATGAGACTTATAACAGAAGAGCATTATGATTACGAAAGTAAATCAAGACCGGCTTGGTGTCCATTGAAGCCATTGCCAGAGAAGATGAAAGTAACTGGGCTTTATAACGGCGAGTATTTCAAAGCAGGAGGTAAACCGCCGAGCTATAAGATCGGCTGGAATAATTGTATTGATGCAATTACGAAAGAGGTGAAATAATCATGTGGTTTTTGTGTCAAGAACCGTGTAAAACATTAGATCAGGCACGGAAAAGAGCGATGGAGATTGGACGAGAGAATTTTGATTCAATCCATAAAGAGTGTTACGGTTTATTTTTTAAAAGAACAGTATATGTGGTTCTCTGGTGGAAATGGATTGAGAAAGGAGAGGTGAAGTAGATGGTTGATTTAAGAAACACATGTGTTCTGGTCAGGACAAAAGAAGAAAATGAAATGCTTCTCAAAGAAGCTGAGAAACAGGAATTTCATTGGTATAGAAAAGACCATTGTGAGCCATTACAAACACAATATTTTCCAGACATTTTAAAATTTTATGAATATGATATAACTTATTCGGCAAGTGTCAGATCAGACTTTGCTTTCTATGAGGCATCAAAACTTCTCGGGACAAAAGAAATGACGGCAAGAGAATTTATTGAGCGGATTGTAGATATATGCAGCTGTATCGGTAGTTGGCGTGAATGTTCGCAATGTGTGTTTGCTGCAAATAATACTAAGTGTAAGAAGGATTTGTGTAATGTAGGTAATTGGAAAAATAATATAGACGAAATCCTTGAAATTGCGAAATCAGGAAGATATAAAATTCCACCACATGAAGAGAAAGTAATTAGCACTCTTGAAAAATTTATCGAGAATCCAGACCGTACAGCATTAAATGATGAATTTGTAGAATCGCTGAAGTTGGCGGTGGAGAAGTTGAAGGAGGCGAAGTAGATGGATAGATTAACACTTGACAATGCTATTAAATACATCAAAGAAGTAGCGAGAAAGAACAGAATAAACAAAGAGAAAAATACCATCATTATTCCTAACAGTTTTATCAGCAGTAATGATTGTGCAGATAAATACGGACAAGTTGCAGAGTGGTTAGAAGAATTGAAATCCTACAGAGATTTAGAAGAACAGGACTTGCTTGTGAGGTTGCCGTGTAAGGTTGGAGATACAGTGTATGTAGATAGCGCAATACTTCCAATAGAGGATATGGAATGCTATGAAGACATAGACAATAAGATTCCCTCATATTTCCAAGCTCGAGTTGTTTCATTTCGGTTTGCACAAATAAACTGGGTAAGGATTGCGGTTAAGGCAAAGTGGTTATGTGAATGGATTGATGATGAGACCGGTCCAGAAAGTGGTTACATAGAGTGCGAGAAAAAGTTTTCAATCTTATTGCCAATGATTGGGAAATATATATTCCTCGCCCGTGAAGAAGCTGAGAAGGAGTTGGAGAAGATGAAGAATGAATAGCAAACCTACACCAGACATAACGCCAAGCCTTGCTATATCAGCATACCACGTACTACAGCAATATTGTACTGGACAGCCAGCGGATTGCAAAGGCTGCGGATTCTACGAACACTGTCCAGAATGTTTTCGAGGCATGCCATGTGACTGGAGTTTGAATGAAGAAGGTGAAATAAATGAATCTTAGAAAAGCTACACTAACCGACTATGGAGTGCCGCCGGATGATATACCGGCGCTTCAAAGTCATTTCAGACACCTTAACGAGAATGACAAGTACAATCTTCTGCAAGTGTCAATCAAATATGCGCCAGGCATAGAATCACAAATCTATGACAGCATAGTGAACTGCATAGGATACCGGACTATGGAACGATTCCGAGATATTCCAGTATCTGAAAATGATTTCTACGGATATAAGCGCAGAACTATGGCAGAATATTATCACTTGGCAAAATTGACCGGAAGATTATAAAATTGATAAAAACTAAAAGTGGTGTAGAGGTACATAACCCTAGTGTGGTATTATAGTGTATATAACTATAGCTATGCTAGGGGATTTTTATTTTGAATTTATGAGGTGATGATATGGCAAATCTAAAATCAATACAGCGCAAACTTCAAAAGGCTATATTATCCACTGGATTAATCATAAAAATTGGAACGTCACAATTTTACAGCAAAGAACAGGAAAGATTGATTACTCTTACCATAATCTCAACGCCTACACTTCATTTGACCAAAAGAAAAGAATGGAAAGATTGTGATTATGAAATATTACGAACTGCATCCCAGTATGATGCAGTGATGTGCCTGAAAGAGATATGGGAGGCGGTCAGAAAATGAGGATAGACAGAGGTGATTAGATGGACTTGACGCCTAAGCAGAAAGCGTTTGCAGATGAATATATAAAGAATGGCGGGAATGCATCTGATGCCGCAAGAAAAGCTGGGTATAAGAAAGCCCCGGAACAAGGATGCGAGAACTTAAAGAAACCTCATATTTCCGCATATATAGCCGAAAAACAGTCTCTCATCG
>CYGL01000028.1_pt1 | contig 68623 bp, 83 predicted proteins | sample 485531 | NCBI WGS metagenome assembly CYGL01 (sample SAMEA3497897, study PRJEB9818) | human gut metagenome | reverse complement strand
TGGCGATGTAGAGACATTCTTCCTTGTTGAGAGAGTAGTAAGGTCTCATCTTGTGACCACCATTACTAATCTCTATCTCTTCTTGCATCAGCGCAAATTTGCGCTCTTGCACTTTTTCCCAAGCTGGCTCCATGTTTCGGATGGCTCTCATTATATCTTTGTGAGCCTTGCCAGTAATCTCTGCAATCTGTAGTGATGTCATTCTGTCACCATCTACAATAGTTGAAATTTCATTCATAGGATTCCTCCTTCTTTATTATTAGTAGAACAAGACCTTATCGGTCTCAACTCCTCCGAACTCATTCAAAGCAGCTTGCCTGATGTCTTCGGATTGCTTGCTCTGGCTCCTAAAACTTAGAGCGTTGTATATTGTTTCCCTTCGGCAACCATACCGCTCAGCAAGTTTTTTACCCACTTTAGGTGGAACCTTGATAATTTTTATCTTTTTTACTTGCATATTTTAATTTTTTTGTTGTACTTTTGCTTTTAAATATATAGCAACTTGTTATTAACGAGTGCAAAGTTAGTCATTTCTTGCTAATTTACCAAATTTTTAGCAAGAAATTATTAACCGATTATGAATTATTAAGTATGGTTTATAAATGTAAAATGTATGGAAGTGACTATTTTTCAGCGTATTAAGCTGATTTTGGAGGATAAGCAAGTATCGGTTAACGCTTTATCAAAGTTAGTCGATATGTCTCAAACTACCCTTAATACTCAGTTGAAGGGTGAGCGTGCTTTATCGGCGAATGTTGTTGCAAAGGTACTTATAGCCTTTCCTGACGTGTCTGCTGAATGGTTGATGCGTGGGGTAGGTACTATGTATAGTAACCAAGATGCAGATGATTCATCTTATATGGTAGCTGAGACTCCTCATCGTGAAGAACCTAAGATAGAAGAGTCTCATCAGGATGATTCTGTCTGGAAGGCAAAGTATGAAGAGTTAGAGAAGCGCTACGACCAGCTACTTTCTATCTTGGGTGGTGGCATGAGACAAGCAAATGTAGGATAATTAAAATGTGTTAGGTATGAAATACTGCGCATATCTTTTAATTGCACTTTTCACTCTTTGTTCTTGTGGAGACGAATATTTGAGAAAAAGAGTCAAGACTTTAGAAAAGGAAGTTGATACTCTTAGAAACGAGATAGCCATATACAAGGGAATGGAGAGAGACGTTAGGTCTAGGGATTTAGATGATTTGGTGTTTTATATCTCATCAAATCCTAAATATTACCATTATTATTCTGATTGTGCAGGGCTTACTGTTGGAAGTGGTAATGTTGAATCTATAAGGCTAGAAGAAGCTATAGATAAAGGTAAGGTTTCTTGTTCTATTTGTGACGAAAACAAACAAATTTATTATAATCACAAAGAGGAATCGGAATCAGTATATATATGTACTGGAGAAACTTCTACCAAATATCATAGCGACCCTGATTGTCGTGGTCTCTCTCGCTGCTCAGGAGAAATAGAAGAGGTAAGCGAGGAGGAAGCTGAGGATATGGGCAGAACTCCTTGCAAGATATGCTATTAATTTAAATGTGTGAGATATGAAAAGATTATTTTTATTATTGCTGACACTCTTTATGATAATTGGAGTGCAGGCACAGAGACCGAGTGTTAAGGAACAAATGGCGATTAAGCAGTATTACACGAATTTCTGTAAGGACTTGAATCAACAATTGCCAATACAAGTGGATGATTATACAAGGTTCTATGCTGTAAGTTTCGTTAATTGGACTCTGACAGCGTATTATCAGCTTGATGTAGATTCAGATGATTTTTCAGAGAATGAACTGATTGAACTTCATGGCGAGTTGCGTTCTGCATTCAAGGAGTCTGCCAGAAGAATGTTCGCTAGTGGAAATTATGATTTGAAACGTGATGATTGGAAAATGTTTATGAGGGGCACTGGAATGAAGTTAAAGGCAAATTATAAAGATGCTTACGATAGACCGATGCTTAGTGTTACTTTAGATTTTTCTGATTTCTAATTTTAAACTTTCCAACTAGGAAAAAATATTTTCCCAACTAGAAAAATAAAAAAGGATGGAAAACTTGAATGACTATAGATTGTTAGTGTTGTTGGATAAATTAAAGAAGGAGGAGCACACAACATTGAGGGAGCGATGGATAAGATGGATTGCAGTCCGTTCCATACCAGAGAATTCTAGAAAATACCTAGAAGCTGCTGATGCTTGCAAAGATGATGTGTTGGTGAAAAAGGTAGGTATAGGCGATATTAGAATAACTCCAAAGGGCAGGGAGCAGATTCCTGTTCTTTGGAGAACTAGTGTTTATGGTAACGCTTTAGAGAGTAAGTGGATAAGCTATGCCAGTCTTATAGTGGCATTATTGTCAGCTATAATATCAATTACAGCGTATTATAAAGACTAGAATAGAAGCAGCTAGCGAAAGCAAAGATACCAGAAGGCTGATGTATGAAAAGCGCATACTTGGTTCCTTTGGCAAATTCCAAGTTGCCAAGCTGACAATTACTTCCCATATCAAGAAGAAGGGAGCTATTATCCACATCAATATGTTTTCCGTCCGTTCATTCATGAGGCAAAATTACGGCTTTCTCCTGAGAATCAGAAGCAAATTACATAGTTTAACTTTTAATCTTTGCAAAGTTTGCAGCAAACGTTGCAAACCTTGCAGAGACTAAGAGTTTGGTACGGAGCGGGTCTAGTCCTTGTCGAAGAACTTATCAATGAGTCCCATTGCGTCATTCTTCTTCTTATCTATAATCTTGGCATAAATCTCGGTGGTGGCGATTCTTGTGTGCCCCATTAACTTGCTGGTGGTATAGATGTCTGCACCCAGTGTAAGCATCATAGTTCCGAAAGTGTGCCTTGCAGTATGGAAGGTGATGTCCTTCTTGATACCAGCGTTCGCTGCCCATACCTTGATATGAGTAAGAACCGTCTGTTCGCATCCCATTCCATTGAAGATGAACTCGTTTCCGTCCTGCTCAGGCAACCATTCTATAGCCTTGCCTGATAGATTGTAGGAAACCATCTTGTTGGTCTTCTTCTGTATGATAGACAGATGCCATGACTTTGTTCCATCCTCGTTGGTCACTTCCCTGATGTCTGACCATTTCAGTCTCCTGATGTCCGAGATACGCAAACCGCAAAAGCAGGAGAACATGAATGCCTGCTTGATAACTGGAACCTTGCATTCTGTTTCTGCCAGTTTCTTCACCTCTTCAATATCCAAGAAGACCCTGCTCGTTTCGGGTTTCTTCGGTTTCTCACGCTTATCCACCTCGCTGAATGGATTCTTGTATATCATTCCACCTTTCACGGCTCTGCTGAGCATTTCATTAAGGTGGTTGCAGTACATAATCTTGGTATAGCTGGAAAGCGGCTCTCCATTGCTCTTCTTGGTGTTGTTCAGGAACTCAATGAATCCCACACAATACTTCTTGTCAATGCTGGATAGCTTGATGTTATCTCCCTTGTAGGCGATAAGTTGCTTTCGGGTACATTCTATCTGCGCTGCGATACGGCTTGGAGACTGCGATGTCTTCATCTTATAAGCCTTGAAGTTGTCTATCCAGTCCATGAGCTTCATCTTGCTCTTGACGGATATGATGCCCGAAATGCTGTTCTTGATGTCCAGTACTCTCTGAGCCTTGATAACATTGGCGGTAGCCATTGTTTCAGCATTCTTTCTTCTTGCCTCTGCCTTACCTCTGCCCACCTCTGGTACGATGTAGAGTTTCAGGAACTCATAGGTTCTCTTGCCATCCTTGTAGATGTCTAGATAGACACTCTTGTTTCCGTTGGCAAGTTCCTTGAATCTGATAGTGACAGGTTCCTTTTCGATAGTTTTCTTCCTTCCCATAAGCCTTTGTTTTATAAATCTGCTGCAAAGATAAGCATTTTTTTTGTTACTTGCAAGTTTTGGGTAACAAAATAGTAACAAAACCAACACGTATCAAATGTATAGGTAATGTATATCCTGCTTACGGAAAATTAATTTTCCGCAAAGATAAAGTGTTGATAATTAGAAGATTAGATATACATTAGATGTACATTTGGTGACAGATGGTTTAATGTGGGTTATTTACTATCTTTATGAATCCAATATGATTTGTTTTGCTAGTTAAGTGTTTGATTTATAGGTAGTTATCGGATTTGTTACTTTTGGCGAGTAACAAAATAGCAACAATGAAGTGTTAATCTTTGCAAAGTAATCAACTTGCCCACAACAAAGATACGAATTAAATCTTATTCACAATTAGTTTTTGAAAAGACTTTAACTTAGATTAACATTGTGCCATTTCGTATATCCAATGTATATCTATTTCCTTAAAAATCAAATTTTATTTACATTCAACAAATTTTAGCATTTGGAGGTTTCAAAAAAAGCTTCTATCTTTGCATCGTCAATGTTACGGTTGACAGACTAAAGTAGTCCTCCTTTCAAGGCGCAAGCCTACAAGATATGAACCTCTGGGTCGTTGTCCGTAACCAACACTCGGGGGTTCTTTTTTTTGTTCCCCTGAGTTTGATGGCAAGACATACGAGGTTCAATCCGTGCAGTCCTCTTCGGAGTTATCGCCCGATATATAAAACTGCTCAGTCTAGTAGAATATATCCATGTAGGTAAACCCTGCTCTGTCCCATCCATTGACAACAGGTGCCCATCTGCCGAAAGGCACTACCCCTACATAGATGAATCAAACTAAGTGGGTAACTTTGTTCTATGTAGGCTTTGGTAAGGAATAATCTACTGCTTATAGTAGTTGATAATTATATAAAGATTTTCCTTGCTGCTGCCCTTTCCCCTTAGGGGATGGGTAAAGAATGGATAGTATATATTGTTGAACTAGTAAAATTTTTGCTTATGGAAAAGGAAGAAAGAGTCATAGTAGATTATGATAAATATCAGGAGTTGCTTGCAAAAGCAAACATGAATGAAAAATATATCGAAGATATAAAGTCTAAACTTTCGGAAAAGTACGAAAATAAAATTCGTGATTTTGAAAATCAGTCACATGAATCTTTTAATGAAGGTTTACGTGCAGGAATATCTTTGTCGCATAGTGAAGCTGCAAGAACGATACGTAAAGAATTGTTGGAGAATTTGGATTCTATTCTTGAAAATGTTCCTGCTTTGTCTTTTTGGAGTTATATTACTGGCGAGGCAAATAGTCTTTTCTGTTTAAGATTACGAGAGGAGATAGATGAGACTATAAAAAATAGTATCAGAAATATGTGTAGATAATGAAGATAGAGTCAATCAGTTGTCAAGTCAGAACTGCTCGCAAGCAGCATCTATGTGAGTTGTGCCTTTGCCCTATTCATAAGGTTGAGGAGTATGGGTATGAGGTCTTGAAGGTAGATGGCAATATGGAAGCTCATAAGCGGCATCTAGAGTGTGACGAGTTGACCGCCAAGGATGAGTTTCAGACGGAAGACTACGGCTTGCGCTATACTTCCGAGACCTTCTATAGAGCGGTGTACGATTACATTCACCTGCATCATAATGGTGAGGATGATTGGGCTGGCTCTATGTACTCTAGAGTGATTAAGATATTGAATGAGTTGAATGCTTATCAATATATGGACTTAGGAAATTATGAAATTTAAAATTTTGGCTTATGGAACTGGATATGTTGATTAGAGACGCCCTGAGTGATGCTCAGTGGTTAATTGCTAAGGGTGGCACGGATAGGGCAGAAGTCCTGAATCGTGTGATGGGTAAGATTGATGATGCCCTGAAGGAACTGGATGGGGTTGACCTCATAGACCTCAACAAGGTATGGCATCAGGCGAAAGATGTTATGCCACCAAGAATTTATGGCGGCAATCATGCAGACTTGCTGTGTGTGCATCAGTTCAAGCCTACCTCTCATCCTATCCTTACTCACGAAGAGAACTGCCCTATATTTGAGCGGTATCTTAAAGCGAGTCCGAATGACTGGTGGTGTAGAACTGGTGATTTGTTAAAGAAGGAACATCGTGAACTTTATTGGAGATAGATATTATTAATTTAAATAGTTAAGATTATGAGTGAATTATATTGGTTAGGTGTTTTGAGCAGCTTACACGAAATTGGTGGGGCTATCGCTGTTGTTTCACTTTTAGTATGTGTAGCTTTATGTTTATGGTTCTTTACGTGTATTACTGATGGTGAAGAACCATCGCCTATTATTAAAAAAGTGTTCAAGGGTACTTTGTTTGCTATTGTGTTAGGTGTAGTTATGACAATATTTATACCTTCAACAAAGAATCTGTTTATCATCTATGGAGTAGGTGGAACTATTGATTATATCAAAGAAAACAAGGATGCAAATAAGATTCCTGATAAGTGCATTAAGGCTCTTGACAAGTATCTGGATGATGCGTTGAAGGAAGATAAAGATAAGGAGTAACTATGGTATCAGAATCAGCTAGATATTATCAGAATCACCCAGCAGCTAGGGCACGGAAGGCGTCTTACGATACAAAGTTTGAGTCTTCTCCTGCTCAGAAGGCTAAGCGTAGGGAATTGGCTAAGCACAATGCTGCCCACGATAAGAAGTATGGGGCAGCTTCTCGCAAGGGTATGGATGCCAGTCATACCAAGTCAGGAATCAGGTATAAGCCATCATCGGTGAATCGTGGTTCCAAGACGGATATGGCTGGGGATAGAAGGGCTAGAGGCGGTCGCTGATTGTGAATACGATAAAAGGGAGCCAGCGTTGACTCCCTTTTTCTTATCTGAATAAATCTCTAATATCACAATCTATAGCGTCTGCTACTCTTGTAAGGTAGCTGATGGTTGGGTTTCCGTTGAGGGCAGCAGATAGAGTACCTTTTGTGATTCCCATCTTGCTGGCTACCTCCTCAATGGTCATGCCCTTTTCCTTGATAACTTCTTTAGCTTTAAGAGTTGACATTTTAATATCTTTTTGTTTTCTTTCCGTTTATGTATTCTTCTTGCCATACCTCATTATAGTTAGATATATCGTCTGAATAGTAACAGATTATGGTTACTTGCGCAAGACCCGCATCTAATGATGTTGATTCTTTATAACGCATGTTTTCAGAGCCAATATCTAACGAATACTTCTTAGCCATTTTGACAGCTTCTCTATAATTGTCTGCTCCATCAAACTCTACACTTTCGTAATCGTCTTCCACGCTACCTTTTACGTGCTGTTTAAGAGCAATCTCGTATTTGTGATATACTTTCTTTCCATAGGTATTTTTCATATCTAATGCCTTATCCGTGATGGCGAGGGCTTACTATTGTTATTATTTCTGCTGCAAAGGTACATAAAAGTTTGGATATAACCAAACAATTTCTTGTTTTTAACATGAATTTAACACATTTCGGTCGGAATATATAAAAAAGAATAGGGAGTGCTCACGCATTCCCTATTTTATTATCCTAACAATCTTAAAACCTATAAACCAAAAAACCTATGAAAAAAAATCGTTTTCTTATAACTTTTGAATATGAAAAAAGATAAACATTATTCTTCCTCTTCTGCCATCTGTCTTAACTTCTCGGTGAGGGCGTTGTGAACCTCACGCTTATCGTCAAGAGTGACGGTCTGTAGCTTAGGGCAGTTGAACTCAAGAATCTTGATGAATGATGCTACCTTATCTTTCGGTTCGCACTTTCCCCAAGCCTCCAAGAAATCATCCCAAGCCTCTCTAGAAAAGTCGGCACACAGCTCACGAAACTCCTTTGTGATAGGAGACTCGTACCCTTTCTGCTTACCTCCAGTCTTCGGTCTTCCCTTCTCGAACTGACCTTTTGAATTTCTGTCTGCTGCCATTGTCTTAACTATTTTTGTGCAAAGATAGTAATTTGTTGGCAAACGGAAACTTTATCCGTTAACTTACTTGCCTAAATAAACGGATAAAATACGATTCTCGGATGGTATCAGTATCTTTGTACCATTATTAATAATTTAAATTTCATATATATGATAGGTGCATTAATAGGTGCTGGGCTTGGGCTCGCAAGTAGTATCGCTGGCGGTATAGCTAACCGCAATGCGAGAAAAAAGCAGGAGCAGATGATTGCCCAGCAGCAGAAAGAAAATCAGGCATGGTATGATAGGAAGTATAACGAAGACCCTACCAAACGTGCCGATACCGTACGATTGCTCACTCAGATGCAGGAGCAGATTAAGAACAGAAACAAGGCTGCTAAGGGCAGACAAGCGGTGATGGGTGGTACGGATGATTCCACTACTGCGGTGAAGGAGGCGAACAACAAGACTCTTGCTGATACTACCTCACAGATTGTAGCTGCAAATGATGCAAGAAAGGATAACATCGAGCAGCAGTATATGAACAGAAAGAATCAGTTGCAGAACCAGCAGATGGGTATTGACGCTGAGAAGGCTGCTGATACCGCCAATGCGGTGGCTGGTGTGGCTGGTACTGCTGCCAACATCGCTGCAACGATTGATAGTGGTGCAGGAGCAAAGAAGGCTCCCAATATGAATGTTACTCAGGAGCAGTTGAATGGTATTGCCAAGAACTCCAATGATGTTCTCGGCTTGAAGGCTAAGGCTACAGCTCTTCCTTCTGAGGGTGAACTGAATAGTCTTGGTGCTAAACTTCAAAAGATTAAAGCATAAGCCTATGAAAGCATCAGATATGTTACGAAACAACAATGGCTTGAAGACTACACAGAGTGTTCTCAACAAGCAGCAGAGTGGGGTGGATGCCGCTCAGAAGGTGGCACAGACTCAGGCTCCTGTCTTCACCCAGCAGCAACTTGATGCGGCTGGCAAGAAGATTGACCAGATGAATGCTGCCACTCCTACCGATGATGCTATGAAGGCGGCTAGGGCTAAGACTATCGCTACACAGCAAGCCATCGCAAATGGTGTAGATGTGAATCAGGGAGTGCCAAGTGATGAGGAGGATAAGCCATCCGTGCCTATCGTGAAGAAGGAGGAGCCGGCAGAACAGCCTAAGCAGCTATCTTATGCTGATATGTATAAGATACTGAATCCTGAGCAGCAGGAGACTGCTGAGCAGAGGGCGAACAGAGAGAAGAAGGAGCGTACCAAGGCTCGCATCGCTGCTCTGGGTGATGGTCTCCGTGCGCTATCCAATATCTACTTCGCTACCAAGGGTGCTAAGGTGGTACACAATCCTGAGTCGGATATGACTAAGGCGGTGAATAAACGCAAGGCATATATGGATGCTCAGAGAGAGAAGAATCGGGCATCATGGCTGGCTGGGTATCAGAGGGCACTCGCTCTTGATGAGGAAGCTCGGAAGAATAACCTGACTCTTGCTGAGCAGATGAGGTATCACGATATGCAGAACGAAATCAACAAGGTGAAGAATGACCAAGGGCAGCAGAGAATTGACCAAGGTAACAGAAGACTTGACTTATCGAAGTTGAAATATACCAATGATGCTGAGTATAAAGATAATCAGTTGAAGATTAAGAAGATGCTTGCTGATGGTCAGATAAGCCATTGGGCTGCTCAGGATGCACTTGCTAGACTGCGAGAAGGACGAATTTCTAATAAGGCTCAGAAATCTTCTGGCGGTAACCAAACTACTGCTGGTTATTGGTATGAGTATTACGACCTGATGGACACTCCTGAGGGGCAGAAGAAGATAAATGAACTTAAAAGAAAGTTGAGAATCAAGAATGTGACTCAGACTAACGTGAGATACCTCATGGATAGATTGAAGGGTAGACGAAGTTCTACTACTGGTGGTACGTCAACTAGAGGTGGAACATCATCGGGCGGCGGCAAGCATACAACACATAAGGCTGGCGGTTCTTCGGCTGGTGGTAAGAAGAAGACTGGCGTAAAATGGTAACAGAATTGGTAACAAGAATTTGGTAACAAACAAATATATATATCATGGCAGAAAGACCATTATACACTTTATACAAGAATCTGAAAGCACAGAACTATGATGTGCCAGATGATTACAATAAGTTTGAGAGTGCTCTGACAAGAGACGGAAAGGGTGGTGCTGACAACAGACACGCTATCTATGAGAACTTGAAGGCTCAGAACTTTGATGTTCCATCTACTTATGAGCGTTTTTACTCTGCACTCTTTGAACCTCGTAGTAAGACTTCATCCAGAGCGAAGGGCGGTAGCGTTCCAATGACTGCTGCTGACCGTGCTCGTTTCTCGGCTGGGGCACAAGCAATCTCGGCTAGTGCTCAGCAGACAATGGATAATGCTGGCAGATACAACAGACTGAAACAACGCAAGCAGAAGCAGCAAAAGGATTTCGGTCGTGTGAACTTGGGTACACACCAGACTCCTTATGGTGGTGATGCCAACAATGTGGTGAAGGATGATTTCGCTTACAATCCTGAGACTGGTAAGGCTGGGGTATACGTGACCTCGGATAATGAGAATGCTTATACTCAGAATGATGCTGAGCAGAAACAAGCCATCCTTGACCAGCAGAACAATGCTTATCAGCAAGCGGTAGATACTGGCGAGATTCCATCTGCTTTAGATGTTCGTGATAAGAATGGCAACTATGACTTGCAGGAGAACATCGGCAAGAATGGAACCTACCTCACAGAGGAGGGCGCACAAAAGCAGTTCGATAATAAACTGGCTGATGCCTATGCCCGAAAGAAGGAGATTGAAGCTGCTATAGCGGAAGACCATCGTCTGCATGGTAATCCTCTGCTCTCTTATGGTGCTAGCATCGGTGGTAGCAATGGCAGAACTGCCGAGCAGAATGACTATAGCAATAAGTTGGCAACCTCTCTCGCTCTGGTCAACCAGCAGATTGGTGCGCTTGAAGCGGTGAAACAATATCCTACAAGTAGCTGGGGTGAGGATGCCTTGAAGGCTCTTGATAATACTGCTTTCACGGCTAAGACTTGGGATTTCGGTTTGACAGACTTCGCCACCATGGGGCAGATGGAGCGTATCAAGACTAAGATGGATAACAATATTCCTCTTTCTGGTTCGGATAAGATGCTCCTGAAGAGTAAACTGGGTGCGGATGCTGCTGCGGCTCTTGAAGACGAGAAGATGGGTAACATCTATCGCTGGACGAAGATTGCTGGTCAGTCTCTTCCATTTATGCTTGACTTTGCTCTGACTGGCGGCTTTGGTGGTATTACCAAGGGTATCAGTCGTGGAGCGTTGAAGTATGCTGCTAAGCGTGGCATGGGCAAGGTAAGTGCTGCCATCTTGAAGAATACTGGTATTGTGGCTGGCGATGTTATCGGCTCGTATGCGATGGCTGGAACTGAGCAAGCATTGAAGACTGGAGCAGACATCATGCAGCGACATCTGGGTAATCTGTATCAGGATGAGAAGGGTGATTACAAGTTCGGTACTTTTGATGAAAACGGAAACCTTCTGCATGAGGGTGGCGAGTCTATGGGTACTGCTCTCTATAAGGGTCTGACCTCTGCCATGGTGGAGAACTATACCGAGAAGTTGTTTGGTCACAACTATGGTATCAAGAAGGGTGCTGTCAACTTCATGGAGAAACATGGCATGAATGCGTCTGCTGAGTTCTTCAAGAATATCGGCAAGAATAGATTTTACAACGATTTAAAGAAGTGGATGGGGAAGTTTGGCTACAATGGATATTTCGAGGAAGTGATGGAGGAGGAGATTGGTATTCCTCTTCATGCTCTATTGGATGGAGATAATAAGTTCTCTGACCTTCTTGATGCTAAACAACAACTCGACATCATTGGCGGTATGGCTATCTCTGTTGGTTCCATGTATGCGATGGGTGCTGGCTCCCGACCAGTGAAGGGCGTGTACAATCGTGCCCAGTACTACCGATTCCGCAATAAGGTGAACGTGGCTGATACTGATGCACAGAACCTTCTTGGCGATAACTGGGCAGACATCAAGGATAAGATTGACAACGCTACCAACGAGCAGATGGGTGGTGTGCTGGCTGGCATCCTTCGTCAGGGAGATACCATGAGTAAGGAGCAGATTAATGCTGCTGTTAACTATGGTGTGAACCTGATGAAGATGCGTGGCTACAATATTGCCAAGACTGCTGAAATGAATGCAAGAGAGATTACCAACGAGCCAACAACTCCTGAGGAGCAGCATCAAACAGATATTGACAACGCTTATTCTGAGGGGCATGATGCTGATGATGCAGACAAGCATGATATTCAGATTCAGCAGGAAGACCAGATGAAGACTCTTGCGGCTGCATTGGGTATCTCTGAGCAGCAGTTGTCTGCCATGAGTGATGATGAACTGGAATCCCTGACTGGTCAGGATGATAAGCTAGACCAAGCTATCTATGACTACCAGTTGTCTTCTGCCCGATACCAAGGTGTGGTTGATGATGCACAAGACAAAGTTGACCTCGCTGCACATCAGGCAGAACAGAGAGTGGATATGTACACAGACCAAAGTCGTGGCTCCGTCCGTAATGCTACTATCAAAGCATCTGGCGGTTTGGAAGACTATGGTGTGTACATTATTAGTGGTAATATAGCTACTCACGAAGATGGTTCTATTGATGTAAGCAATAGCGATGATATGATTCTCTACTATGACCCGACAACCAATAGTGTAGAACATGCTGATGCTATGATGTTCGCTGAACTGGGTGAAGAACTCCCTGCTGATGATGTGAAGACTCAGGCGGTAGCTGATGCTAAGGAGAATGCTATCAAAGAGGTTGCTGGTATCATTGATGGAACCGTTGAAGTTGGCTCCCAGTTCTCTGTTACTGATGCAGACGGAACAGAGCATACCTATGAGGTGCTGGCTGATAATGGTGATGGTACTGCCATGATTACTATTGATGGTAACGTGGCAGAGAATCCTTATTCGCTTGCTGACTTGCAGCAGATGAAAGATATGGAAGACCAGAAGAGACTGGAAGCTGCCAAGGCTGAGCGTGAACAGATGGAGAAGGAACGTGCTGCCCAGCAGACTCAGGAGACAGAAGAGACTCAACCTTCATTTGACTTCAATCAGATTCTTAATGATGATGGTAATGTGGTGCTCGTTGATGTGCTTGATGAGGATGGTAACACAAAATATCCTGACTCTAAGTTGTTCCTGATTCGTGATGCTGGTGCTAAGGCTAAGGTGGTTGAATTGAAGAGTGATGGCACAATCGTACCTCATGCTGTGAACAAAGAAGATGTGGCAACTATCTCTTCTATGTCGCTCGATGAATACAAGCAAGCTATGCCTGAATCCTCAATGATAGAGGATAATAGTGGAGAAGAATCTGATGAGGATTCTCAGCTTGCAAATCTCGGTTTGCCTAAAGGTAGCGAGATATGGATGAGTGGCGATGGTTTTGGAAGACCAAAAGAAAACACTCTATCAAGAGTTGTCGGTATTGATGAGCAGGGTAGTATCATCCTCGAAGATAAGGATGGTAAAAAGTGGTCTGCATCATTTGATTATATCAACAACCATCGTGAGCTTCCACCTTTGGATGAGAATACCAATATCGTTAATGAGGAGAATAATCAATCGGAATCAAATACTGAGGAGAATACTCCTGCTCCTGAACAGACTCCTGCCATGACTCTTGAAGATGGAACCATCGTGCCTGTGCTGGAGGATGGCAATCCTGACTTCTCGAAGCTGACTGCCGCACAGACTGCTGAGTTGTATGACTCCCAGTTTGGTGAGGATGCTGATAGCGTAATCAGCGGATGGGTATCTGATGCAAAGAAGGCACTCGACAAGGCTAGCAACATGACCGTGAAGGGCAAGACTTTCGTGGAGCAGAAGGCTGCAAAGGATGCCAAGGAGAAGGCTATTGCTGATGCTCAGGCGGCTTATGACTCTGCTATTGCTATCCGTGATGCTTATAATGAGCGACAACTTGCCAAGGTGGAAGATACTGCTGAGGGTAGAAAGGAACTCATTGAGAAGGCAAGAAGAAAGTTCGCTCGCTTGAAGAGTGCTGTGAAGGATGATGCTGAGGCTGTATCACAACTCTACAAAGATACGGTTGGTTCTCTGATGCACCGTTTGTATGATGGCACTGGTATTGATGTGACCGATACTGTTCCGCTTACTGCTGAGGAGTATGTGGCTAGCAATCTCGGTGCTCACTCTCTCAACTATGAGGGTACAGAGACAAGCAAGGGCGTTAAGCAGGAGACTGGATTGAGCAGAGAAGACTTTGCCAAGACTCAGTTGCTCGCTGCTGATGGCAAGGGAACTACCATTGACAACCTCGTACATAGTCTGTGGGAGAATCGTCCATCCAACCTTGAATCACTCGATACTCAGGATATTCGTAACGCTCTCATTGGTGTACTCAATAGCGGTTTCAAGGCATCGGAAGCAAGGAATTTTGTTGAGAATATTCGCATTGCTCAGGCTGAGAACATACTTGAGGAGCAGAAACGTGCTCAGGAGAACGCTGCCTACGCTGAGCAGCAAAAGGCTGAGCAGGAGGCTGAGCAGAAGGCGAAGTCGGATGAAAAGGCTGAGCAAGAGGCGAAGTCAGAGGCGAAGTTGGATAATGAATCGTCTAATGAATCTAATGATTTGTCTAATGAATCGGATAATGAGCAGACAAATGACAAAATAAATGATAATATAAATGTTCCTGAGGATGCTACTGATGAGAATCCTTTAGGCGCACAGCGTGATGAATCAGACCTTCCTTTCTCTGCTAAGGAGAATAGTAAGCAGCAGACAACTGCCGAGCGTGCTGCTGACGTAGAGAAGAATAAGGTGGATGATATGAAGGTTGTTGACAACATCGTAGGGCAGAAGACTCGCAAGGCTTTCGAGAGATTGGCTAAGATGATGGGTGCTAACATTCAATGGCAGTACTCTGACAAGTTGGGCAACGGCTGGATTCAGGAGACTACGGATGCCGATGGCAACGTTCATCGTACAATATTCATCACTCTTGACTCATCTATCACGGAAGGTGCTCAGTTTATCTTTGGTCACGAAATGACTCACCAAATCAAGAACCTGAACCCTGCTGCATACAATGAGTTGACTCAGCTTGTACTTGATACCTATGGTTCTGATGTCTTCGATAAGGCGGTAGATGAGACCATGAAGAGATATTCCGATGCTGGATTCTCTGGACGTGCTAGAGATTACTATGCTGAGGAGGTTGTTGCTGATGCGGTAGGCGAAATGATTCGTGACCTCAACTTGGCTCACACTCTCGCTATGAAGATGTCTCATCCTCTGCTCGCTGCTATCCATGAGATATTACAGAAGATTAAGTTGGCATTCTTTGGCACAGAGTATAGCGATGTGACCAAGAATATTATCCGCTCCATCGAACAAGCCTATGTGAAGACTGCCAAGGGCGAGATAACAAACTCCGAGACTGGCGAAGATGTTTCATTCTCTCTCCGTCAAAAGCCTGAGCCTAAGAAGAAGGGTATCGGTTACAAGGTGTTCGTGTTGAAGGATGGCAAACTCTATCCACCTATGGTAGCGAACCCTGATGGTGCTGCTACTCCAGTGGGTGTATGGCTCGATGCTGATGCGGCTCCTATTGCAGGAGAAAGCAAGACTGGCAGACCTCAGGTTAAGCAGGGTGGTAAGGGAACGCAAGGCGGTAGCGGTAAGCTAGCCTATAGACCAGGCTGGCATCTTGGTGTCGTGCCTTACGCTATTCAGTTCAACCGCAAGGATGCTGAGGGCAATAAGACTCTCTTCCCTAAGAATTTTGTCTTTGCCGAGGTGGAGTATGCTGCTGATGTAGATTATCAGGAGGAAGCTCGCCAAGAGGGTATCAATCCATCGGGCAAGTATCAGCACTCACTCGCTGGCTTGAAACATCTGCCAACTGATGGCTATTATATGTATCGTACCAACCCGAACCCTGAGACTGACCCTTGGGTGATTACTGGTGCGATGAAGGTGAACCGTATCTTGACCAGAGCAGAGCAAGCGGAACTTGTGAAGAATGCTGGTCGTGAACCTCAACAGATTCAGGAGGGCGATATTGTTACTGATGATGTTGTGAACAGCATCAATCAGGAGATAGCTAATGCTCCTAAGTTCTCCTTGAAGGTGTACCATGGCAGCGGTGCTGACTTTACAGAGTTTGACTTTGACCACATGGGCGAGGGTGCTGGCTCCCAAGCATTCGGTTGGGGTGGCTATGTCACTTCATCGGAAGAGATAGGAAAAAGCTATGTAGAATTGACACGTAAAAAGCCTACTTACTTCTATAATGGTAATGAATTGTCTGAGGATTATTTGTACTCTATTTTGTTGAATAAGGTAGGTAGAGACAACGCAAAAATTCTTGATGATTTCTTGTATAATCTTAAAAAATATGGTGTATCAGAAGCTAAAAGCATATTGCGAAAAGGTGATTACGCTTATTTTAAAGACCTTCTTAAAGGTACTCGTGGCAGTATAAGGAGTGGTTACCAGAACAAAGTAGATGCAGCAGAACTCCTACTTGCTCCTAGAAATATCCGTGTTAAAAAGTATAAGGGGAATCTCTATGAGGTGGGTATACCTGAGGATAATGGCGGTAACTATCTGGAATGGGAGAAGAAACCTTCTGATGAGGTCGCAACAAAGATAATTGAAGGTCTTTATGGCTTGGATTCTAAGACCCTTGATGATATGGCATCAAAGGATATTGTGTTCAGAACTCTGTTGTATGATTACATCAAGAATGCAGACAAGGGGCAGATGATTCCACTCCTTGTGAAGACTCATGCTCTAACTAGGGGAACCACCTATGACAATGGAAATGTGGAAGATGATATACGATTTGTGTACAATCGTTTATCTAGATGGATGGGCAGTCAAAAGGCTGCAAGCCAGTTCCTCTCTTCTCTCGGATATACTGGTATCAAATACCCTGCTGGAACCATCATGGGTGGTGCTGAGGAAGGAGATACCAACTATGTTATTTTCAAGCCTGAGGATATGAGAATCACAGAGCATACCAAGTTTTCGTTGAAGTCAAAACCAGTTCGCTTTGAAGCTGGCAAGAAACTCAGCGATAAAGAGAAGAAGGAAGTTCTTTCTACTTTGAAGGATGCCTATAAGGTGAATGGTGTTCCTTATCACATCGAAGAGACTGCTGGCGGCAAGGAGAAGAGAGTGTATGAGCCTACTGCTGATAGCTATGTTGTGAGCGATATTACAAATCGTCCACTAAGATACTATATCACTTTGCCTGATGGTCGTGTGGCTCATCCTACAGAGGTCTATCCTAATATCTCGGACAATGAGGTGAAGTCTTCTGCTACCAAGCAAGGTTTGCTTGATGATGAGGTTGACCAGATTGTTGGTGCTGCCATTGGTAAAATGAAGGATATTGCCGACAAAGCCAAGGCGGTAGAGATACTGAATGAATTGCAGAACCTACCACATGAGACACATGATGTAGGCTATGGCTTAAACCATGCTCGGTCATACAACTATAAGACTGGCATCTTTACTTCTGATGCTGCCCAAGCTATTGACTATGTGGTAAGAAGAATGAGAAGAAAGGAAGATGTTCCTGCCGAGATTCCTGCTGCTTTGAAGAAGGCGGTGGCTGATAGCTATGGTATGGTTGATAACCTCATTGATGGCATGAGTTCTGCTAAGTTCTCGTTGAAGGATATTAAGCCAGTTGGAAAGAATCAGTTCGGTGATGTCTATGACCAATTCAAGGGCAAACCAAAAGAGGCATTCGATTTCTTACTAGAGAATAAGGATGGCTATCTGAAAGGTGTGTTCCATCGTGATGAGATTGGTGATATTGATTTGGCTTATGGTTCTGCTCCAAATCCTTACAAAGGTAAAGGTTTGGCTCATATCATAAGAAAGCATGTGGAAACATTGCATGATTTTCCTTCTGTAGATGATGCTATAAATACTATAACAGATGTTATTAGTAATGGTGTTGTCAAAGATGGCTCTATTCCTAATACATACGACATAGAAAATGGAGATTATCGTGTTGTGGTGGCTGCTGATAAGAACGGAAATTGGGTTTTAACTGCATTTGATTATGTAAATCCAACTAAGAAAAAGAAGAAAGGCACTGCTACCGCTTTACCCCCTAGTCAGTCTTCCGATGGAGCAGGTGCTGTCGCTCCAAACCTTTCTGCTGCAAAGATAGACAATTCTTCTGAAACTTCCAAGGAAAATGGAGAAAAAGTTGAGGTTGAGGGTACAAAATTCTCGTTGAAGGACGAAAAAACTATGTTTGGTATGCACAATATCAGCGTTGACAAGTTAAGAAAGGCTATCAAGCAGGGCGGTTTTGCGGCTCCTTCTATGGGTGTTGTTGACTCAAAGAACGGAATATATTCTGGCTATGGAGAGATTACCTTGATACCGAAGGCAGAGAAGATAGCCAAGAGGACAGGAAAGAACATCGGTACTTATGCTGCTGATGCGTGGACTCCTGTTTATCCACCTGTAGAGAAAAAGTTTGGTGGGAATGGTAGTGATGTGGCTTACAATGACATTGAGTCTGTACCAAAGGAAATGCAACGTCTCACAAGAAATGCCATCGACAGCTTCATGGATGGTCGTGAAGCAAACGGATTGGCTTATCTTTACTTGCAAGAGAAAGGCAAGACGCCAGAGTTGGTACATGTGGAAGGTAAATATCCAAAGAAACTACATGACGAGGTGAAAAGTATCTTGGGAAAATTGGATGGTATTTATTCAACTACAGATGAACAGAAAGAAGAACTTCTTGACTTATTCATTCGTGAGGTGTATGATGGTAATCGGGAAGAATTTGACAATGACATCAAGAAAATCATTAAGAAAGACGAGGAGTTTATCAAGAAAAGACCAAACTCTAATATTGCCAAGAACAAACAACTTGATGTTGATTGGATGAAGGAATATGGCTATGACTATGGGGCTTTGTCTCGTTTCGTTGATGGCATACTGCGTGATGCGGAGACTTCTGGTAAGGTGGATGAGAATGCAACGATGAAAGCTGCACAACAATACATTCAGGACAATAGTATGAAGGAAGACTTCGATTCATGGAAAGAAAAACTTAATGACCGCTATAATGTGGAGGAGGTTATCTTTGCTGGATATAAGCCAGATGGCAATCGTAAGTATCTGCCTAACACTGTGGAGAATGCTGTGAAGGTAATGAAACAAGATGGCAAGAATGCTTCTGTTGGTTCGGCTTCTTTCAGTCATTTCGTAGCATCCATATTGAAACCTATGGGGACTCTTGACCAAATCCGCAAGAAGAAGGGCAATTTGACTGGCAACTATGAAGACGTTGAGAAGTTCCAAGAAAAATGGCAACCAGTCTATGATGAGTTGGCTGATAAGATGCAACCTGATGCAGAACCATTTGAGAGCTATGGCATGGACAGATTGGAAGAAGCTGCCACACAGAAGAATCCAAAGAAATATGCCAAGGATGAGTATGGTGTGGACTTGACAGACGAGGATATCGACAAGTTGAATGAACTTATTGATGCTGTAAAAAATGAGAAGCCTTCCATCTACTTTGAAACCAAGTTTATGCGCCCATACGGTCTTGACGAGTTTGAGAAGGCTATCGTTCCAAACGATACTCCAAGCGATGTGGTAGATGCCTTGAAGATGGCAGGTATTGATGTGAGCATCTATGAGCGTGGAAATGCCGAGGATAGACAGAAGGTTACTATGGATGCTATCAATAGTAGCGACAATATCAAATTCTCTCTGAAATCTATGATGGCGAAACCTGAGGGATGGAAACAAGCCAACAAGAAGGCTATACATATTGCAGAAGCTATTGAGCGTGACCCTAAGTTTTCTTTGAAGAACCTTGATGACACTCTCATTAAGGCTGGAACATACTTTAGCGGTGGCGGTCTTGTGGAGGAAGGCTTGAAGGGTATCATCGACCCAGTGGTAGCTGTGGAGTATGATGAGAAGATAAGCGGTGTTTATCGCAATAACTTCGGGCAGCATATCGTTACTGCTGATGTTCGTGATGTTGACCCTAGAGAGTTGGTTAAGCAGATAGATGGTGAGGTGGAGTACTTCCATGCTAGCCCAGTCTGCAAGAACTACTCTCAGGCGAAGAGCAACCATGCTGAGGTGGAACTAGACAAGGAGACTGCTGCTAGTACTGCCGACTTCATCAATGCGGTTAAGCCAAATGTGGTGACCATTGAGAACGTGAAGGGCTATAAGGATTCGGATGCGATGAAGACTATTACCGATGCTCTGGATGCTAATGGCTACACTTGGGATGCTGATGTGTATAACGCTGCTGACTATGGCGGCTACACCAACCGAGAGAGATTGATTGTCCGTGCGGTTCGTGATGGCAAACTTCCTGATAAGCCAAAGAAGATGGCACACAAGAGCGGATGGTATGAAGCTGTGGCTGATATTATCCCGACTCTGACCGAGAAGAAGAATGGTGTGGCTCCTTGGATGGATATTCGCTTGAAGGCTGATGGCATTGACTGGAGAAACATTGACAAGCCATTATATGTGATGGGAAGTGCCTATGCTGACGGAAAGATTCCTCATGCCTTTGCTGATGAACTGCTGCCTACACTCCGAACCAAGAGTGGTGACGTGATTGTGATGCCTGACGGCAAGGTATATCGTGCCATGGGCAGAGTGCTCGCAAGAGTATCAGGAGTGAGCGATGATTACAAGATGCCATTCTCCGAGAACCTGAGCCATACCATCATCGGCAACGGAATCCCTACCCAGTTGACCGAACATGTGATTGCTCCTCTTCTTACTGGTTCTGACCCTAAGTTTAGCATCCGTACCTATCATGGTACTGGTGCAAAGTTTGACAAGTTCGATTTATCTCATGCCTTGGAGGGAGAAGGAAGCGAGACGTTCGGGCATGGTGTGTATGTTACGAACTCTAAGGAGATAGGCACAGATTATGCACAGAGAGCTAAGGATAAGAAAGCAATATTTGGCTTTGAATTTGTAAATCCACAAAGTATGTCAAAAGAGGCACAGGATATGCTGAGACATTATATGTATAAGCATCAAGATGTGGCAAAGGGCTTGGAGAATGCACGTAAAGATTTGAAAGATGTTATAGAAAAATTCCCTGATACAGATTATCTGCAAGAACTAAACGAAATTCTTGCAAAGGACGATGATAGCATAGCTATACCAAGTAATAGAGCATATCGATATGATGTGGATATTCCTGATGATAATGGAAGCAACTATCTTGGATGGAATGAGTCTCAAAACTTCCCATTGGAAAAATGGTACAGACTATGGGAAATAACTCATGAAGGATTTAATGAAAACGAGTATTTTATAGATGGTGGAGCGAGATATGATATAGATAGGATTGAGCGTATCACCCAAATGAAACTTGAATCGCCAGAAAATGGTATGCAGAAACTTCCTACATTAAAAGGTGAAGAACTTTATCATGCTTTGGAAGACTTCTTCAACCGTGAAAGACCTTCGTATGGTGCAGAATTAGCATCAAGGGCTTTGAGTGAAATAGGCTTTGTTGGTATAAAATATCCTGCTGGCATGATTCATGGCGGTGCTAAGGAAGGCGATTACAACTACGTGATATTCGATGAGAACAATGCCAATATCGTGGGGAATACCCGATTCTCCTTGCGCTATGACCAGTTTGAGCATGACTTGAACCAGTGGAAGAAGGATAATAATCTGCCTAAGGATGCTCAGCGACCAACCATCCCACAACGCAACGCTGGCGAGAGTGCCGTTGACTTCCTGAGAAGAGTGGACGAGTACCGCAAGATGATGGCTCTTTGGAAGACTGCTCCAACCTACGAGCAGCATCTTCTGAGTGATGATACTGCCCTTGGAGAGTTCAACCGAGAGTTGCAGCGTGGCTCTGTGCTCAAAAGAATCGCCTTCCAAGATAGTATGCTGGCTATCCGCAAGGCTCAGGAAGCTATCATGAAGGAAGTGGGTGTTGACCGCCTGAATATGGCTGAGGATGCCTATACTGCCGAGAACCGCAGTCATGGAAAGGGAAAGAACGAGTTTGAGGAGTACAATAATGAGTTCTTGCAGCCATTGAGAAAGGCTTATCACCAGATGAAGAAGATACTGGGTGACAGCTATGATAATGTTCGTATCTACATGATGGCTAAGCATGGTTTGGAGCGTGATGCTCAGATGGCTTTCAAGAAGTCTTTGGAAGCTGACTATGAGGACGTGGCTCAGAGAAGTGCGGCATACAAGGCTTACAAGGGTGATATGAATCGTATTATCAATGATAGCGACTTGGAGTTTGGTAGAGTTGACTTCACTACTTGGAGACAGAGAGATAATGCACTCAGAACGAAATATTCTCCTTCCTATATGGACTATCGCTACGATGAGAATGGTATCGTCAATGATTACTCAGGCTTGTCGGCTCTCTTCGGTGGCTCTGACTTTGAGGAAGCTGCCCACAAACTGGTAAGGGATATTGAGAGTAAGCATGTGGCTGAGGTGCAAGACCTCTGGAATGCTACGAATGCGGCTACCAAGAAGATTCTCAGGGATAGCTATAAGGCTGGCATGATGAGCAAAGATACTTATCAGTATGTGCGTGATATGTATAGCCATTATATTCCTCTCCGTGGCTGGGATGGCACTACTGCCGACCAAGTATGGGACTATATCGGTGGCGGCAAGGGTGCGTTCAACCAGACCTTGAAGACTGCACACGGACGAACCTCTATAGCAGATGACCCTATCGCCTACATCGAGAACATGGCAGAGAGTGGAATCCTGCTGAACAACAAGAACTGGGTGAAACAACACCTGATGCTCTTGGCTCAGAATCATCCTACCTCCCTGCTGACCCTTAGCAAGGCTTGGTATGTGAAGAGTACGGATGCCAACGGAAACGAAGAGTGGATTCCTGCTACACCTCAGATTACTTCTCAGATGAACAGCTATCAGGTGAAGGCTGCTATTGATGCTTTCGAGCAGAAGATGGAGCAGATGGCTCAGACTGGCGATGCTACCCAAAAGAGAGACGGACTGAACATTGCCTATCCTCAGACTCATAGCGAGGAGAGAGAACATGAGGTAAGAGTGATGAAGGATGGCGAGGAGTACGTTATCTATGTGAATGGAGACCCGCAGTTGGCTCAGGCGATGAACAATACCAGAGCACACCGAGTGAGAGAGATTCAGAGCGGCAAACTGGATAGGGCTGCTGCTTGGTTGGGAAGAAAGATGGCTGCTGCCTACACTAGTCTTTCACCTCTCTTCATCCCTTCCAACTACTTCCGAGACCTGACCATGACGTTGGCATCTACCGCTATTCGTGAGGATGGAAGATACAACTATCTGCTCAGAAAGAATCTGGCTACCTCTTGGAATCTCGGTTTCATGTTGAGAGACTATCAGAACGGAAAGTTGAGGGAGAAGGTAAGCAACGGAAACGCTACTCCTAAGGAACAGATGTTCTATGACTTTATGATGAATGGTGGCGAGACTGGCTTTGTTTCTTCACTTGACGTTGAAGACTTGAAGAAGAAATTCAAGAATGACTTGAAGGATTTGGATAGATGGAAGGCGAACCCAGTAAAGGTAGGGCATACCATCATGGATGCCATTGAGTTCCTGAACAGAGCGATTGAGGATAGCAACCGATTCGCTATCTACATGACCTCTATTCAGTATGGACGTTCCATTGATGAGGCTGTGAATGATGCCAAGGACGTTACCTTGAACTTCAACCGCAAGGGAACTGGCGAATACGGCTGGCAGATGGTTAGAAATCTCTATCTCTTCATCAACCCAGCAGTACAGAGTTTACAGACCTTGGGTGCGCTTGCTAAGCATCATCCTTTCAAGTTTACGGCTGTTACTGCATCGTGGTTGGTGAGTGGCGTGCTGGTTCCTATCGTTAACGCTGCCCTGATGAATCTGTTGGGCGGTGATGATGATAAGGATAAGTACTGGCAGTTCACCAAGTGGGATAGACGAAACAACCTTATTATGTGGATTCCGTTTACTCATGAGTATGTAAAGATTCCGCTTGCTCAGGAGTTCCGTGCCTTCTATGGAATAGGAGATATGATTGCATCCAAGATGATGGGTGGCGAGTTGGCTGATGAGAGTTGGGGGCAGTATGCAGAAGACTTGCTCGGTCAGGTGGTGGATATGCTTCCGCTCGACCCTACTGGCTATGATGGCAATATTGCAGTCAGTCTGATGCCGAATGCCATCCGCCCAGTCTTTGAGTTGGCTTTCAATGTTGACTTCACTGGTAAGCCATTATTCAAGGATTCAGAGTATAATAAGTATGACCCGAACTTCACCAAGGCATACGTGGGCACTCCTGATTGGTTGGTACGTGCATCCAAGATGGTTAACTCAATCGAAAACGATTATCCTGATGTGCAGCAGAACAGCATAGATGCTTTCGGTGACCCAAGATACAACCTGAATAACCCTGCCGTGGTTGACCATGTATTGTCTTCTTATCTCGGTGGTGCTTACACCATGGGCAGTCAGGTGCTCGGTGTGCTTACCAAGTCACTCAACGACCCTAAGGAAATCAAGGTGGCTGATATTCCATTGTTCAGCAAGTTCGTAAGCAATCCTGATGATAGACCAGTTACTAAGAAACAGGGCGATGAGTTCTGGGATATGAAGGAGAATCACGACCGAGCAGCCAATACCCTGAGCAAGTTGAAGAAACAAGCTAAGGTGGATGGAGATTACTCTATGCTGGAGCGGTTCTACGGCTCTGAGGAGTATAAGCAGTACAAGCAGGATGATGTGAAGGTGAAGAAGTATGAGGAAGACAAGAAGAAGGAACGTGCCGAGGAGAGTGGGGAGGAGTATAGACCTCACAAGTTGAATGCAGAGGATATATATAAGGCTCATGTTACTCCGAAGGATGATTTCGAGGACTTGAAGCTGAAACAACTCTATACTAAGTTGAACGGATTCAAGACTTCCTACGACCTCTTGGTAGATACGGCTCCTAGTCAGAGCGATGGCTACTATAACACCAACAAGGTTGCCATTGATGCCATTGACGAGATTTCTCTTGACAAGCAGGAGATTTCCGAGTTGAAGAAAGGTTTCTTGGATGATGGCAAGGATGCCTACAACGCTGAGGACATGAAGCAGATTCGTGAACTTAGAAAGAAGATTCTTGCCGTGCTGGAGAAGGCTAACAAGGTAGTTGTGGCTAACCAGAAGGCGAAGACTGATAAGTAATACATATATGACTATCCCCTGAAAGTGCTAGGCTTTCGGGGGATAATTGCTTTCAATCTAAAACTTTTCACCTCTAATTCTTGTGTAAATCTGCTAATCTGTAAGTATTTATAAAGTTTAACTATTAAAAATATCCTAAATTATTATGTTTCCATTATTTCTTTTTATATTTGCAGCATCTAAGAATATCTGAATCTCAGGTGATTACATCAGCAAAAGATTATCCAATCAATATAAACTTAAAAAATGAAGGCTTATGAAAAAAGATGAAGACGATGACATACGAGTCAAGAAACTAATTGGAGAGATTACAAAACTTCTCCCTGAACGCAGCAAGATTAAGACTGACTTACTCTATTTCAAGTATGCCCCTATCTTGGTCATGCTTATGCGATGGTATGGTGTATCTCAGTTCTATGACAACAAGATGGAGATAACGCTATGGTATGAAGAGAACGAGGAACCTGTCTGGTTCTTCTACTTCATCACTTACATTCTATACCCGATTTCCCTTTGGAAAGGTCAGGTATTGCACCGATTGTGTGTAGAGTGGCGCATCCCGATACTCTATATTGCAGGAGTCAATGTGATACATATCATGTACGACTCTGTTGTTATCACAAATCAGATGTACTATTGTGATATGTTCCTGATTACACTCATCTTAATTATATATGCTTATGTCGCAATTAGTAAATTACAGCATCATCGAAGCTGGACTTCGTGCTCTCGCAGATAAGGCACATGAATCAGCAGTAGCCCAAGCGGAAGGCAAGCCTATACCTTGCGGTCTGTCGGAAGGAGATATGGAACTGGTGGCACTTCTTACTGCCATGATGAATGATACGCAAGCCAACAAGGGATGGTGTGCTCACGAAATGGGCAAGTCTATCTCATCATTTGAGAAGTATGTTCACGATGGCAAGATACCCGAAGGCATCCACGACCAGTTTGGGCATGAAAAGAAGTGGAATAAGTCGCTTATCCGATACTTTGCCAATAAGAAGGCTTTCTTCCGCAAGCTATCACGAAAGTATGGCTTGAACCTCTAGCAGCAACTACACCTTATTATATATAGGAGAGACCCAATCGCCCCTCCTGTATATTTACGACCTTTTCCGTAACCATAAATCTCTGCTCATCACGCACTTATGCAATCTTTTGCGAGTTTATCAATCCCTATCCATATTATTCGTATCTTTGTGCTCGTAACGTTACAAAGTGAGAATTATAATTTAGTGTTTAACAAAAGATTCAGGATAATATGGAAAGTAAAACGTATGTATTCGGAAACGAAGGCTCAACATCTAACAATGGGATGCTCGGTCTTCTTGCGCCTCTGCTCCAGAAGCAGGGTGTTGACCCAAATGTCCTTCTTGCCATGAAGGGAAACAATGGTTTCGGTGGCGAAGGTGGATGGTTCATGTGGGTAATCTTCCTTTTCTTCCTCATGGGCTGGGGAGGTAACGGCTGGGGAGGTTTCGGCAATAATGGTCGTGGTGGTCTCGCCAACGAGATTAACAATGACTATGGTCGTGGTCTCCTGATGGATGCCATCGGTGGCAACCGCAATGCTCTCAGCAATTTGGCTACCCAGTTGAACTGCACTGAAGGTCAGATTCAGAGTGCCATTTCTGCTTTGACCTCTCAGGTTCAAAGTGTAGGTAATCAGGTTGGAATGAGCGGCATGCAGACCATCAATGCTTTGCAGCAGGGTAACATGCAGATTGCTCAGCAGATTGCAAACTGCTGCTGCGAGAACCGCTTGGCTATCTGTCAGCAGACTGGAACCTTGCAGAATGCCATCAACAACGTGGCTACTGGTCAGGAGCGTGGTTTCTCCAACGTAGCTTACGAGACTCAGCGACAGACTTGTGATTTACACAACGCTATCAAGGAGAGTACTCAGACTATCGTTGATGGTCAGAAACAAGCTGAAATGCGTGAAATGCAGAACAAGATTGATGCTCTTCGTGAGGAGAACAGCACTTTCAAGTCTTCTGCAATGACCTCTCAGATTGTGGGTCAGGCGGTGGCTCCTATCAATGCGGTATTGGCTGGCTTGCAGAACGAGGTAGCTGGTATCAAGTGTAAGTTGCCTGAGACCGTGACTACCCCTTATAGCCCATTTACTGCGGTTCCTAACTGCGTGGCTTATCAGGCTGGCTTGTATGGTTTGAATGCTGCTAATGCAGGATTCTGGGGTTAATAAGGAAAGGAGGCTGCTATGTTTTGGTTAAGACCATTTACATGGGTTAATCGTAATGGTTCGGCAGCTATCGCTTCTACGGGCGTGGTGGTGAACACCAACAATGTTGTCTTCTCGTTCAAGAACCACGCCTTCGTGAATGCCAACTACAGAGGTACGATTTTCGTAAACCTGATGCAGGCTATTCCGACTGGAACGACTGGCACGCTGCCTATCCTTTTCGAGACCAACGGAGCGACACAGGCTGTGACCAAGTATAATGGCGCACCATTGACGGTTGCAGACGTGCAGGGAACTGGTGTTTATCAGTTCTGGTTTGAGAAAGATACTAACACCCTACAGATGATGTCGGGTATTGTTTAACAAGAATAGATAATAGGAGATTACATTATGTTTCAAGGTTTAAGAACTAACTCTTTGTTCTATGTCCTAGATAAGGGCGAGAACCCGAACTTGCGAATCGGTCAGGTGGTTTCGGTAAGCAATCCTCAGACGAAATATCCTGCCTTTAATAATGGCTTTACTCCTCAACCTATGGAGACCGTAGTGGACGTGAAGGTGAAGCTTAATGATGAGGAGGTGGATTTCAAGCAACTGCCAGCAAACGGACAGATAGCCAACGACAAGAATCTTGTAGTTAGCGACAATAAGGATGCCATGAGTGCAGAGGTGGATGCCATGCTAAGACAATCCAAGGCGATACTGGAGAGCGTAGATTACAACAAGAGAGTAGTAGAATCTTGTGAGGGAATGCTACAGCAACTCAACCCCCAGATAGCCAAGGAGAAGGAACAGACCGAGAAAATCAATAAACTGGAAGGTAAGGTTTCAGGCATTGAGGGCAAGATTGACAAGATGATGGGATGGCTTCAACAGACCATGAGCAAGTAATCTCCTATCTATTCACTTTAATATCTTATGATTATGGTAATGATTGAGATTACAGAAGATAAGTTCGATGATTTGTATGATAACATCGAGTCTATGCTTGGTTTTGGCAGCAAGGCTATGTCTTGTCTGAAAAAGATGAAGCAGGAGCGTATGGGTGAGCGTATGCCTGATTATCGTGACGATTGGAGAAGAGAACGTGAGGAGCGTGAAGAGCGTGAGAACAGACGTAGATTCAACAACGTGAACGATGATTGGAACTACCCTAGCCGATATGGTGAAAGAGGTGGTGGCGGCTACAATGGTGGCGGTCGCTAGTGTTTAACTTGGGAGTTTTGGTAGCGACATATATGTCGGGACCAGACTCCCTTTAATATTCAGCAATATGGGAAAATGCAGAATGCCATTGGATATGTATGACCTCAAACCTGAGGCAATGGTTGCCTATCTCAGATACAATGGCTATCATTTCAGCAAGAAAATGTGCGAGTGGGCGGTTAAGCAGATGTATAAGTATGACCCTTCATCCAAACGTGATGTAAGTATCTCGTTTTGGGATAAGGAGAAGGTGGATGCTCTTCTGCTTGGTCAGGGAATTGAGGTGAAGAATAAGATAGGCTACGACCATGTATATGTGGCGAATATGGCGAGGGCAGACTTCTACAAGTCTTCCATCAAGGATGAGGAGCAGCTAGCCCAGTTTATCAAGGATATGGTGGATGATTCCGACCAGAAGGATGGTTTCATCTTTAACCGATTCTATGCCGACTGCTGCCACAATGGAGTGCCTATCCCTTGGGAAGATGTGTTATGATGAGAAGAGTAATACAACTCCCGAAGTACGATTGGAGCATAGTATGTTTCATAGGTTATCAGCCACCTGATGCCGATGAGATATGCCATGCTCTTTCGGATATTGGCTGCAATGGAAATCCGTTATCAGAAGCATATAAGCATCTGTCTTTATCGAGTGGAGATAGGGGGCTGACATATTCAAACCTAGCTGAAAGAAGGAGCGTTCTTGCTATAGGGAAGTGTGAATCTGATGGCAGCACCATCAACACAATAGGTCATGAGTTTCTGCATGTGGTAGCGCATATCTGTGAGCAGGATGGAATAGATATGATGAGCGAGGAACCATGCTATATGATGGGGAGTTTGTGTGAGAAGTTCTTTGATGTGTCTAGGTTCAATGTTTAATATTCCGTAAAAAACGATGCCATGAGATTCAACCTATTGATATTTTTAATACCTTTGTTGGCAGATTTTTTCACTTATTAAACTATACGCTTATGAAAAAGTTTTTTATGAAGTCAGCCTTGGTTGCTGTTCTTGGTTTGAGTGTAGCATCATGTAAAAGTACCTTCTATCAGGTTTACGATGTAGATTATGATAGCAGTATGAAGATGCAAAACAACTCTATCGTGTATGAGAATGAGGATTGCAAGGTGTTGTATAACTTGTGGTCAGATGGTGGAGCCGTGAAGTTTGCTATCATCAATAAGACAAATAAAGACATCTTCGTCAACCTAGCACAGACATTCTTTACATTGAACGGACTGGCTAACGAGTATTATCAGGGTCGTACCTATACCAGTCAGACCTACAATCAGTTTACTTCTGCATCAGGAACGGTTAATAGCCTTGCTAGTGGAGTAGGCTATGGCTCGGCAAGTGCATACGCAAATGGTTCCAGTTTTTGGGGCAGTAGTAACTATTTCTTGAATGGCAGTTCCAATACAAATGCCAACTTGTTAAAGGTCGTAAAGGCTGCATCCAATAGCGTTACTATTAAGGAGAAGGAAATAGAGTGCATTCCTTCTAATAGTTTCAAGGTGTTCAGCACATATTCCGTATCACCTTCTTGGATGCGAACATGTGACAGCGATAAAGATTATCCAACCAAAACTTACCAATATGGTACATATAACAAGGATAATACTCCTATCAGCTTCACGAATCGTATAGCTTATGGTTTCGCCAAGAATGATGTTGCCGAAAAGCATATTGATAATGTGTTCTGGGTATCAAAGATTACCAACTATTCTCAGAAGTCTGCTGTAGATAATGTGAAGGAGAAATCTGAATGCTATGGCATCAAGACAACTGAGGGCATCAAGCAGTTTAAGATTGGAGGCCCGAACCAGTTCTATATCACCGAAAGTTATAGAGGTGGTAGTACTTATGGTACTGGAACGTTGTTTAAATAGATAGAATATAAAAAGGGTGAATCTTTCGACTCACCCTTCTTCTTTATCTGTATGGTTTACTCCCCATACTTTGGCTCCTCATACACCAAGTTATGCTCATCTACGTAAGCCTTGGCTTCTGAGTATGTGTCAAACTCTACTGCGGTGGCATCTACAGCCACATAAACCTTGTTATTATTAGGTTCTTTAGTTAATTCTTTAACTAATTCCTTACCTTTGTAAATAACCTTAAAAGGTTTTGTCAAAATTTTATTTTCCATATTTACTTATATTTTAAGCTTTATCTACAACTTCAACACTCTTACCTGCATTCTGCCACTCTGTTATCTTAGAAGAAGGAGTATTCTTGCTACATTTAGCATATGCAGAAGCAACAACAGCACACCAATCTGATTCCCAATAGAGTTTGGCAACACCAAACTCGTTACCAAATTTATTACCACCAAAGGTAATACCTGGAGAAGCAAACATGTAGTTCCAGTCAAGCTGACCAGTTGTTTTGCCATTACTTCTCCATGCTGCTACAAGGTCGATAGTATCTCCAGTACAAGCGTTATTATTAATTCTAAAATCTGTAAGTTTTACCATCTTACCAAAAGCCTTTACTATATCACCTGTAAAAGTTTTCATTTCGGCTATTGAAAGCTCTTTAAGGTTAGTTAAATTGCTTAAAGATTCAACATTACCATACACCTTGTGGTTTTCGTAAGGCATGTCTTTGCAGTCCCATTTAAGGATTTTCAGATTAGTAAGATTGGCTAAATTAGCTATATCACCTTTCCAAAAATATTCACGCTGATTAGGTTTGGATGAAGGAGCATTTGGGTCAGGATGGCTACCAAAAGATAACTCTTCAAGACTTGTGCAGTATTTAAACTGCTCCAAATCTATATCCATATAACCAGTAGAGTGATAGAATGCTTTAAATAGAGAACCTTTCTCTATATTAACATTGTATTCACCAACAGAGAATTTCTGAAAAGAGTTATCTCTATTGTTATCCCTAGAGGTTGTTCCTGCTATATTCTTGATGTGACCACTTCCATTATCACCATCAATAAACACTCTAATAGCACCTTTATAGGTAAAATCTACATAATTTCCTGAAGTATTCTTCATTTTGGCTAATAAATAGCCAAGTTTCGGAAGGTCAGGGTTATTAACGGATGCCTTCAATTTTGTTACTAAACAATTTCCCATAATTAAATATATTTAAATGTTAAACTTCTGAATTATAGTGGTATACCTTATCCAAATTATTTATTTCGGTAATTAACCACTTATGAACTCTAAAGATGTTATCATTTTTAACGAAATCAGTCCACTTATTAGCTTCAAGTTCATAAGCATATTGACCGCCAAAACGTAACATCCAATCTCTTATCTTTGTTACTATTCTATCTGCATCTATGATTCCATTTTTTCGTAAATAAGCATATCTTTCTTCTAATTCACTCACGTAATAAGTGGTAATATATTTCATCATAGAAATCTTGCTTATTATTTGTGTAACATGCTTACCATCCAAAGGAGGATTTATAGTTTGAACTGGTTGCCAATGATTACCTAAAGTTGCATCTACGTCATATAAACATACATACCATTTTACTCCGTTATATGTAACCCATTGCCAGTTATCTGCAAATCCATCTGTATTTCTAAGCAAATCACAAGTTATTAAATAATCAATGAGATTTTCGCTATCGAAATAAGTCTCCAACGTATCTTTTATAGCTTTGAGATTTTCATCTGTCTTATTGCCTAAATATACATCTTCAGCAGCCTTAATCGTTGCTAGTGTCTTTGAGAAATCAATTATATATTTCTTAACTTTTGCGCTAGTCTTATGCTTTAACTCATCATAAAACCCTGATGTTTCGTCTATAAGTTCACCAGAATTGAGGTCTGCATCATATTCGCTTCCATCCATAAGATACAACGACTTAGGATTTCTGATTTCAAAACCAACCTTGTAGATATTTTTCCATTGTATCAAAGAACTATCACCATTAGCGTTGAACAATGATGTTTCACTAATATTTCCATCAAGATGTATATGTTCAGCAGTTTTCTTATTTAGACAATAATTACTACGATGCTTCTTTAATTGGAAGCTGTATAATCCCCAAAATTCTCCATTTTGGAAAACCATGCAAGGAAAACCATCTGGGAAGCAACGAGCACCACTTTCTGTATATAATAGCACTTCTTTCTTTCCATCTACGATAGGGTTAGTAGGAGTTATTGCATCTGTATTAAGCAAGGCTCTTTTCCACACGTAATCCTTTTCTAATCCTCTAGTCTTTACTATATCATTATATATAGAGTATCCTATTACACACATTCCCCTGAATGGGTCTGTATAATAAGCCTTTAAATGGAATGAGTCTTGAGGAACCCACTCTCCAAACTTCACAGAAAAGCTATCACCCCCAACCTCTGAATCAAACAAATCAAGGGCAATGCTCTTCTTTATATAATTCATAGAACTGCTTCCTTGCCCTGATATATATGAATTCTTCTTAAAGTAATTGCCTTGCATGTCCCAAAATTCAACGACAGCAGGAATATCATAATTCTTACCTTTTACAGCACCGGCTAAACCTACTTTTGATAGTTTTGTCAAATCACTACTTGAAATTATATTTAATCTTGCACAGCGAGGAGTTGGAATGTTCAGAGGATAATCGCCATTTTTGGTAATGTATTCACTCCAATCAGCTGGGGTTTTAACATTGAAACCGTTTGCTTTCAAGGCATCTTGTATGTTGTATACACTATTTCCTTGGAGGTTAAGATTTGATACTTCAAGATTTGTAACTTCCATATCATGCTCATGCTTTTTGCCTTGTAAGTCACGATAAGACATTATTCTTCCTTCTGCATCTGTCGTAATTTCTGTTCTTCCCTCAGGGTCTTCAATATGAGAGAACTCTTCTGGGATAGTTTCAGACTTTACCTTATAGAGATAATGGCTACCATCGGGAGCAATATATCCAATCACCTTACCCTCGGCATCAGTCTCTACAGAAAGATATTCATCATTCTCTATTGTAGAAAGATGAGCAGTGCGTTCTTTGATGTCTGCTATATCAATAATAGCATCGGAGATAAAAGTACTAATATCAATTCCTCCAACAAACATGTGACCATCATTTGCATGGAAACCACCAAGAACCTTGTTTTCTGCATCAATGATAGCATAAAGCCATTCCTCGTTGGTTATTACAGAGTACATTTCATGGTTAGGGAAGTATGGTTGTGCATCATACTTGATTCCTGCAAGGATTCTGTCTTCTGCATCTACTACTGCGATGATATATTCATCATTGGAGATATAGAAGAAGCTGTCCGCAATTTCTATATTAATTAACCCTTTGCCATCTTCTTTTGGCTGAAAGGTTTTGAGGGTGTCATCAATACTTGAAAGAGCTTCCTTAATAGCCTTAATATCATCAAGCCACTGAGCCTTGGCTGCCCAACATGTACCATCTTGCTGAATACCAAGAAGAGGATGATTAACTGCATCAAGAATAAGCCAAAGAAATTCCTCGTTCTGCTCAACATGATACATTTCATTGAGAGGATAATAAGGCTCACCAGTTGCTCTGTAGATACCAAAGAGAACTCTATTCTCGGAATCTACTACAGCCATTATAAACTCTTCATTCTCGATTACTCTAAATGGGGTGTCTTGAATTTCACCAGCTTCATCCTTGATAGTTGTCTTATCAAGATTCTTTGCCACATTATCAAGATTAGCCAAGATGCTTGTAAGGGTCTGCGTGTTTTCAATATCAGCAAAGAACTCTTTCAACTCATTCATGGTGTCAATGACATTTGTTGTGTCCTCATCACCCATGATGGTTGCTACTCTCTCTGCAAGAAGAGTTACTTGTGATTGCAATCTGTCTTCTACAGCACTTGTCTTGCCAAACTTAGGAGTACCATCCCACTGAATACCGAAAAGAAGTTTATCCTCTGAATCTACCTTGGCAAAGATGAACTCCTCATTCTGAATGTAGCGGAATGGAGTTTCTACTAAGGCTCCTTCTTCGTCTTTGATGGCTGTTTTATCAACTACTTCGTCAACTGCACTTTGGATATTGATTGCGGTAAGTTTGGAGTTCTCGTTATCATAAGTAACGGCAGTAGCCTGACTTGCACCACCAGTAGCGGCTATACCTTTGATGGTTTCTTCCATCTGGGTGCTGCGAGTCTGCAACAATGAAATATCTTCATCATTGGCGTTGATTTGCTGCTGCTTATCATCAATCTGTGACTGCTTATCATCCAACTGGTTCTGATGGTCTTTCAGCGTATCATCTACGTTCTGAATGGTTTCAACCAAATCTTCAGGAAGACCAGTAGCTGCATTGATAGCCTGACGAAGCTCTGGGTCTAACTTCTCAACACCGATAGTGCTGTCTTTCAACTTGTCTTTGGTGATGGAGTTCTCAGCCAACTTCTCGTTGGTGATACTTCCATCTTCCAGTTTCTCGTTGCTGACAGAACCATCTTGGAGATTGGTGTTTCCTACAGAATCAGCAGCCATCTTTTCGTTGGTGATAGCACCATCCTTGATTTGCTGAGTCTCTAACTTATCCGTGACATTGACCTTCTTATCGAGCGATTCCTTGACGGATTCTCCCGATTCCTCGTCCTTGACGTACTTAGAATATGTCAGAGTCTGGTCTTTGCGTCCACTTACAAGGATGCTGTTGTACTTTTTCTTTTCTGCCATATTATTCTTTTAGTTTAATTTGATATTCGTTATCGTCACCAGCTACAAGTTCGTCTGACCAATAGTAGTAGAGGTCACCTAGTTTGGTGGTGTTCATGGATGCTTCGAAACCGCATTGATTGAAGGTGAGCGGCTGGCGGCTTGCAAACCAGATGTATGGTTTCTCTTCCGTGGTTTCGATGGTAAGAGTCTGACCGACAAGAGTACCAGCCAACAGAGTGAGGTCTTCCATGTTCAATTCACTCATATTCTTGGCAGACGATGCGCCATAATAGCTTACCTTGACGGTTCCGCTTGCCGTAATAGTCACATAGCCTGATACGGCTGGGATGAAGACCTTGTGGGTGGTGCTGTTGTAATACTCAGCAGTAACATCTTTGCCATCCATGATAACCTTCACCTGACCGATGCTGAAACCTTCTATAGGCATGAACTCAGCTTCTAGTTTCTTTCCGTTGCTGATGGTTCCGTTAATTACGAAGTTCTCCTGACTCTCCACCATTTGCGTTTCACCATTGATGGTATAGCTGAACTTAGCGTTATCAACGATGAACGATATAGGACATGTTGACTGATTATCGGTCACGATGTAGTAGCGAAGATTGAACAAGCCAGTATGCTCTCCTTCTGTAACACCGATAGGAACATTACTCATAGAGTTGTGTTCTACGATTCTCAGAAGGTTTCGCTCGATGCTGACCATTTCGCTACCCTCATACTTCCATGATACCCTGACGTTGTAGTTGCCATAATCAAGAGTGGAAGGGATTTCGCAAATCAGTACATTGCCTTGGATTCCTGCTACTTGAACTGGAATAGAAATTGTATTGCAGAAACAGCCCGACAACTCAACCCTGATGTCGGTAGCTAGATTCATATCGAAGTCAACGAGTCGCTGGAACTCTTTCGATACGTCCATCTTCCGCACCAAGATGTGGAGTTTGAAACTATTTCCTTGTACTATTTTATAAATCATATTTGATACACATTATTAATAATAGGCAAAGATAGGCAGAATTTTCTCTACCTATCTTTTATCCGTTTATTTAGGGCAGAAAAATTTTAGATTAAGCCCTTCCATCTGAGAAATTTGCGCTTGCGGCTGCGCTTTCCCTTCTCACTCTTGCAGTTGGTATGATATACACAATCCTTGAAGAGGTCTCTGACCTTCATGTCATTATCTACCAGTTTTGTCTTCTTGAACGTCTCGAAAAGGGAGCGGTTCATAATCATCAAGTTGCCCTTCTGCGTAGGAAGGACATAGAAGATTTCTCCGTGGTTCTTCTTGGATGCGTAGTCTGCCTTAGCCGTAGCTTGGCGGTACATGATTTCGCACTTGATGCGCTTGATAATCTTTGTTACTTTCATAATCGTAATTATTTGTTTGAAACTATATGATGGTTGCTGCCGAAACAGAAACCTTTCTTCTCATTACTCTTGCCTGATTCTGTATCATCTTTGGCATTTCCATTTCGTTGAAACAGATGTGAAGTCCGATGGCTCTGGTCATGAGCAAATCATCGTGCTTGCCGTCAATGGCTCCGTATGCTCCGTTCTTCTTACGCTCGTAGGTAAGGAACTCGTTCAGACATCGCTGGTCACGCTCAACGTATAGATGTTCTCTGACTACCTGAACCAGTACTGAGATAACCATTGGCTTGGTTGCTACATTGGTATGGAATCCATACTTGCGTGGAAGACCTTCCTTTATGTCAGCTTCGCTCTGCTTGCGTGCATAGAGATTATCGTACTCATCCTTGATTTGATTCAGGATGAACTCAGACTGGTCACCACCTTCCAATATGTGCTCCTTGTCTTTCGTCTCCAAGGTGTTGGATTCAATTACCAAGAGGGCATTATCGTAGTATTTGGCTATCTGTGCAGCCTTCCATGCCAGCAAGTCCATATCTATGTGTCCGTACCATTGGGCTACCACATACGGCTTGCCGCCTTCCATCATCCAATAGCGGTCGAAGACACAGATAACAGACCAGTCTGCCTTACTACCTCTACCACCAATATCTACAACAACCAGATAGCGGTTGGTTACTTTGCAATCATCGAAGTACTCAGGCTTGCTCCATATCCACAACTGCCCAGTCTTGTCTTCCGAGAATCGTACATTCTGTAGGCATTTCTTGCCCTTGTAACCATCCCCATATACGTCACCGATGAATTTTGGTGCTCGGCAACCTTTCTTGAACTGGTCAACTTTCTCTTCTGCAAACACCTTGGCTCCTGAGTGCTTGAATGCCTCTACTGGGTCAGATGGGAATCCGCTAGCCATATCTCCGTGGTCAGTGAACTTCTTGCGTTCCACGATATACCAGTTAAGAGCTTCCAATGGTGCTCCCATCTGCCACAACTTCCAAAGATAGGTTACTGGCTCTTCACGATTCGACATCGTGTTGGTATTGTTGCGATTTTCGTATAGCCATTTAGCGAACTCCTCTTTCTGTTTCTTGCTCTCGAAGTCAAGATGGTAGAGGTCGTAAATCTCAAACCAAGGAACGAAGAACGGTTCAAATACAGACTCGCCTTTCTCTGCTGCCAGCCATTCCTGATGGAAGAAGTTTCCAGTACCATTGGCGGTTGATTCATACACAATCATGGTATATGGTCGGTAGAGCACACCATTGGTTGCGTTCTGGATAACTTCCTCAGGAGACTTACCTTCTGTCTTCTCCCACAATCCTACCTCAGAGCAGTGGATGAGGTTGTAATCTTCACCATTGGCAGAAGTAGGTTTCTGCATGGAACCCACCTTAATCTTGCAGAATCGCTGAGGAACCTTCTTCACGTTTCCTGATGTTCCAACTCCCACAAACTTAGGCTCGCTATCGGAATATACTTCGCCCATTTCGTGCAGGAACTTGGTTGGAAATTCCTTCAATGCCTCATCGAACATTCCTCGGATGGTTTCTGCGGTGTCCTTGACCTGAGCAATAATGAGCGAGTTGAGACCCTTCTGCCACATGAGTTGCAGCCAAAGGAAGTACATCTGAATAACCGTAGAACCTCCCCATTGTCGGGCTTTCAGTAGGATGAGACGGATAGGGCGATTCTTCTTTCTTCGCTCCTCCAACCACCTGAGCAGTCTGCGCTGCGGTCTTCTGAGCACAAAGCGGAAGGGAAGACCTCCACCTTTCGGTTTGATATAGATGAATGTGGCAAAGAAGAAGAAGGGGTCGTGCTTCATTCTGATGCGAGTAAACTGCTCCACCAGTTGCTCCAACTCTTCTTCTAGATTGTATGGCTCGTCTATATCCTTGTGCAGTTCCTCGATTACCGCCTTGCAACTGCCAAACTCAATGAGCATCTTGACGAGCGGAATCTTCTTCATTGATACTGGAAGCTGCTGCGTCTGTATCGGGAAGTCGGGAAGGAAGAGCAGGAATCGCTTATCTCCACAACCTTCACCCTTGACGGGATTGAATGGTGTGTTGATTTCCCTGATGCGTTTCTCGTTCTCTTGTAGGATGCCCAGAATATGCTTATCTTCGGCACCTGTAAACTTGACGGTTATTTGTCTTGGCATAGCGGTGCATTTAAATATCCCCACAACAGACCAAGTACATAGCAATAGATGTGGACTCCAACAGCCATGCAAGGGAAGAAGATTCCAACACAGATATATAGGAGAATTGTGAGATTGTATCTTACCTTATTCTCCACGTAGGGGGCAATAAAGCCCATGTAAGCATAGATAAAGCCGCTGAGACCGATGATTGGTACGGATGATGCAAAAGGATAGCTTACGGCTATGAGATAGAATGCCACCAAGTGACCGATGCCACAATGGATGGCTCGGTAGCATTGATGGAAAACATAAAGGTTGATGGCAGCATGAAAGATGTTCTGATGAAAGAAAGGGTAGCTTAGTCGGTTCTGAATAGAACAATCGTCAAAGAGACCCATGCCATCATATCCAAGAAAAGTGATACACATTATTATAATGTACCCAGCATAAAGCGCAATCTTCTCTTTCGTCTCTCGTAGCATCTTTGCTTCTCCTCCTTTCTCACCCTGCTAAGAATTACGTGTATGCTTTGAGGAGTCAAATAGAAACTGGGTGCTTTTTCAGCACATACACGTTTGATAATATCCATATTACTGAGATATGGCTCATTACTCTTATGAATCTGGAATCGTCTGAAAATCTCCTGATACATTTCCTTTCTGGTAGGAATCATATTATCAAGAGGTTTTCCTTTCAGTAAGTCTAATATGACTATATAAGCACGGTCTTCTGATACCCAAAATCTTCTGCTCGGAGATTGGGCTAGCTTTTCCTCAATCTCTGAGAGTCTGATATTGTCTCTTACCTTTATAATTTCTTTGTAAGCCCTCAATAAATCAGCATCACGTTCCTGTATAAAATAGCATCGTGAATCCTTATATTTCATATCTGACCCTGCAAATATACAAAAAAGTATTGAATTAGTCGCATCCGATTAGACTAAATTAACGGATAAAAGATGAAAATCGGAAAAAAGCATTAATTTTGGGCATTGATTTATAAATTTACACATATATATATGGACGAAAATACAAATATTGAGCAGAATGCTGGTGCTGCAAAACAGCAAGATACCAAGACCAAGAGAGACTTGGCTTTGGAGCGTTTGAAGACCCGACACCCTGATACAGAGTATGAGGATGATGAGTCTATCTATGGAGCCATCAACGATGATTATGATGCCGACCAGAAGGCTTTGCAGGGTTACAAGGATAACGAGAAGGCGATGGGCGATTGGCTGGGTAGTGACCCTGAGGCAGCTACCTTCCTTCAAGCTATGAAGGCTGGCAAGAGTCCTTACGCTGAGTTGATTCGTACCCATGGCGAGGATGCCATTGACTACTATTCTGACCCAGACAATGCGGACGAGATTGCATCGGCTCAGTCTGAGTTCTTGCAGAATGCTGCCAACGGCAAGAAATTGCAGGAGGAGTATGACAAGAACATGCCTGCAAGCTATGAGGTGTTCGACAAGTTAGAAGAGAAGTATGGCGAGGAAGCGGTGAATGAAGCAATCGACCAGTGCTTTCAGACCATGCGCAATGTGGTGACTGGCAAGTTTACCGAGGATATGATTACTGCTTTCATCAAGGCGAAGAATCATGATACCGATGTGGCTGATGCAGCCCATGAAGGAGAGGTTCGTGGCAAGAACAGCAAGCATGTCAAGAACCTTGAACTGAGAAAGAAGGGCGATGGTACTGCTGACCTTGATTCTGCCAATGCAGAGACCAAGCAGACAGATAATCAGCCAAACCTTGGTGCGCTAGGCAGGGCATCACGTAGGGGTAACATCTGGGAGCGTGGTAACGAGAAGAGAACACGCATTCGATAAGGTAGAAAGATAATATATAATGTTTAATTAATATTTAGGATAACAATGAAGAAAAGTACATTTAATCGGCTGCTTTCCATCTTTATTATGGTAATGGCAGTTATTTTTGGAGTGAATGGTCAGGTTATCATGGCTGAGGCGGCTCTGCCTGATGGTGGTAGTACCGAGAGTGGTCATGCTGCTGAGGCTGGTGGTGCTACTGCTGCCGATGATGCTGGCAATGGCGGTGCTGCTCGTCAGGATGATGGTATTGCCACCGAGACCAAGGGTCGTGAGCATTATAACGAGAATGGTACGGAGTTCTATGAGAACGACATCAACGACAAGATTACCAAGATTCGTCCGATGGCTACTCCTGTTGACCAGATTTCACGTTATGCAACAACCAAGCCTGCTGATTCGTTTATTGTAGAATACTGGAGTATCGGTACACGTCCTGTCAAGACTACCGTGAAGGAGGCAACAGTGGAGAGTACTGGTACATCTATGGTGTTAAAGGTAGAAGACCTTGAAATGTTTACGCTGGATGATACCATCCGAGTGGTAGGTGTGAAGGCGATTACCAACTACAAGAATCAGGCTTATGCAGACCTCACCGATGAGCCAACTCCTGATTTGGAACTTTGTGTGTGCGGTAAGGATAACGAGGGTTATCCAATCGTGTATGCCGTAAATGGTAATTTGGTTAAGAAACAGCCTATCGGTATTCCTGCCTTGAAGAAGGGGCAGAAGCTTATCCGTATGGCGAAGAGTTGCGGTGAGTTGGACGTACAGACTGGTCGTTTCAACAACCTTCCTGATTCTGATACTCAGTACTGCCAGAACTTCATGATTCAGGTTGAGGAGAGTACCTTTAATAAGATTGCAGCTAAGCGAGTAGATTGGGACTTCTCAGACATTGAGGAGGATAGCATCTACGATATGCGTCTTGCTATGGAAGGCACTTATCTCTTCGGTGATATGGCTTGTATCAAGCATACAACCAAGAACAACTCGGCTCAGTGGTTTACCAAGGGTATCTGGTGGATGGCTGGTAAGGACATTGAGGTAGGTCATGTTGCTACTGCTGACGATATTAAGAAGGGTTATAGTAAGAACGAGCGAGTGATTGCAGACTTGGAGTTGGTTGATATTTCCAAGGATTTGTTTGTTGGTACTGGTATCGGAAATAAGCGCAAGGTGATTATTGCTGGTTCTGCCTTCGTGAGCGCATTCAGTAAGATTGACTCTGATAAGTTCCGCTTGAAGGACACCGTAGAGGTTTGGAACTTGAAGTTCAAGAGTTGGGAGACAGACTTCGGTGAGGTTCTGATGATTCACTCTGAGTTGTTTGACCTCTTCGATATGAGCGACTGCGGCTTTGCCCTTGACCCTGAGTTCTTGGTTAAGCGAGTACACTTGTCTTGGACACGAAACGTGCTCGACTTGAAGAAGGCTGGCATCCGTAACACCGATGCAGTGGTTATTCAGGAGGTAGCTTGTCTGTACTTGAAGTACCCTAAGGCACATGCTCGTATGCGCCTTGCTGCTATTCCTGCAACAGAAAGTGCAACTGATGCAGAAGAGACCAAGGCTGCTGCCTAAAAGCAAGTAGATTGCAAATTGTTCATCAAATAGTGAGGGGTGTGGGCACTAGCCCCATCCCTTTTTTAATAACACATATATAATAAGGTATAATCATGTTTAAGAAATATCAAGCTGGTTCGGATTTGGCATTCAGCGTTATGGTAGGTAACGAGCGAATGCGCATTGTCTTTGAGGGTAAGACAATGGGTAGTAGTATTTATATGACAAGAGACCCTAAGGTGCAGAAGGCTATCGAGTCTCATTATTGGTTCAAGGACAAGTTCTTCTTGGTGGAGACCGTTGACGAGAAGAAGGAAGCTGCGGAAGCCAAGAAGAAGGCGGCTGCCAAGACCAAGAAGAAGGTGGCAGACGAGAAGAAGACCCATGTCGTGACAGACTTTGAGGATGCAAAGGACTATCTGGCTGAGACCTATGGTGTGAGCCGTTCCAAGATGAAGACCAAGGAAGACATCTTGGAGATTGCTAAGGAAAAGGGTGTTGAACTAGAAGGACTGGAGTAATGAGTACGTATGCTGTATCTGAACTGGTGAAAGAAGTAAAGGTGCTCTTGGATAGAAACCAAGAGACTTCTGGCTTGCTGACTCCTACCGATTCTGATACCTTGTCACAAGGCGAGTTGATTCAGAGTAAGATAGTAGATGCAGCAAGAATCATTTTGATGGATGCTCCTGCCTATATGCTGGATGGTGAGAAGTTCGATGGATTGAAGACTGCTTGGGCAGAATCAAATGGTGCTTATGTAGGAACTGTCTATCTGCCTTCCGACATGATTAGACTCCTGAATGTGAAGGCTAGTGACTGGAACCGCTCGGCTGAGATTATCACAGAAGAGGATGATGCCTACAAGATTCAGTGTAACCGATTCGGTGTAAGGGGAAATCCTGAGCGACCTATCGCTGCACTCATTCATAATAGCGGAAATCGGTACTTGGAACTTTTTACAAGCAAGAGTAATACGGCTACCGTGTCGCTTACCTATGTAGGTATGCCTTCTATCAGTGATGGCAATATTGATTTGCCTGACACATTAAAGGATTCCATCGTATATATGGCTGGCTATCTTACTTGCATCAGTCTTGGTGATACTGATTCCGCAAGCGGATTGCTTGGGGTGGCTCGGAAACTGGCACATATTGTTGAACCTACAACATCATAAAATATGGCAAAGAAGAAAGAAGAAACAAAACTGCTGTCGTTGAGTAGGGTACTTGACAAGGAAGAACTGGATAGCGTGAAAGCATCCAAGAACCGATTTGACAAGCCATACGAGCGTGCCTTCTCTATCTTGCTGGAGGCTCAACGATACTACAACAACATGGATAACTTCCGTAAGCGAAGATTACGAAATAAGCGATACTGCTATGGAGACCAGTGGGGCGATACCATTGAGTTTAAAAGCAAGTGTGGCTTTACCAAGCGTATCAGGGAGGAAGACTATATTCGTGAGCAGGGTAGCGAACCATTGAAGAATAACCTTATCCGTAGGTTGGTGAAGAATGTGCTGGGTGTTTATCGCTCTCAGAGCAAGGAACCGACATGCAACGCTAGAGATAAGGATGAAAAGCGATATGGTGAGACCATGAGCGTGGTGCTGCAATGTAACCGACAACTGAACCGAGAGACGGAACTGGATGCCCGAACTATGGAAGAGTTCCTGATAAGCGGTGCAGCTATCTATAAGAAGAAGTATGGATGGCGAAGAGGAAGGTTGGATTGCTGGACGGACTACGTGAACCCGAACAATTTCTTCATAGACAACAATATGAGGGATTTCCGTGGTTGGGACGTGAGTTGCTTGGGTGAGGTGCATGACATTACCATCGGCAATGTACTGAGAGAGTTTGCCAAGTCTCCTGCTGAGGCTAGAAAGTTGAAGGAGATTTACAGACTGGCGGCTAACCGTGATTTCGTGATTGCAGACTGCACCCAGCGATTCGGTGAGTTCGACCCTAAGACCATTGACTTTATGAATCCTGCCAATCCTTCACTCTGCCGAGTGATTGAGGTTTGGCGAAAGGAGAGTAAGCCGAGATACCGATGCCATGACTACAATAATGGTGATGATTTCAAGATTGATATTGAGGATAAGGCTGATATTGTAGATGCCGAGAACAGAGACAGAATCAGAAGAGGTATGGCTGCTGGCATGATGGAAGAGGATATTCCTCTGATTGAAGCCGAGTGGTTCATGGATGATTACTGGCATTTCTACTACCTTTCTCCTTTCGGTGATATTCTTAGAGAGGGCGAGACTCCTTATGCTCATGGTGAGCATCCATATTGCTTTAAGTTCTATCCATTTATTGATGGCGAGATTCACAGCTTCGTGGAAGATGTGATAGACCAGCAGAGATACGTGAACCGACTTATCACGATGTATGATTTTATCATGCGTGCGAGTGCCAAGGGTGTGCTGCTCTGTCCTGAGGATTGTCTGCCTGACGATATGAGTTGGGATGATTTCTGCGATGAGTGGAGTAGGTTCAATGGTGTTGTCAGGTATAAACCGAATAAGAGTGGTCAGGTTCCACAGCAAGTAGCAAACAACTCTACGAATATCGGTATCGGTGACTTGCTCAGCTATCAGTTGAAATTCTTTGAGGATATATCGGGAGTAAATGGTGCGCTGCAAGGTAAACCAGGAGTATCGGGTACGAGCGGTTCGCTCTATGCCCAGCAGACACAGAATGCCACCATGTCGCTGCTTGATATTTTGGAGAGTTTCAGTCAGTTTATCATTGATGGTGCTTACAAGACCGTCAAGAATATGCAGCAGTATTATGATGTGGCTCGCAACTTCAATATCGTGGGCAGGGCAGGACAGATTGTGCGCTATGACCCTAAGAAGATTAGAGACGTTGAGTTTGACATCAACATCACGGAAAGTACAGCTACTCCTGTATATAGACAGATGGCTAACGAGTTCCTTATGACCTTGTGGCAAGCCCAAGCTATCACGCTGGAGCAGTTGTTGCAGGTAGGTGACTTCCCATTTGGCGAGGAGTTGCTGCAATCGGTGGCATCCAATCAGCAAGCTATGGAGAATGGTGAAACTCCACAAGGATTCTCTCCTCAGCTTCAAGCCCAAGTGGCTCAGGCATCACAGAGCAATCCGAAGGCTCAGGCGATGTTGCAGCAGATGATGAGCGGTCAGGGGGTTAGTCCTGATGGACAGAATCCACCATTGGCGGCATAATTAATAATGTATAATTAATAATTTATAATTATGATAGCAGACAAACCAAGCGAAAAGAAATGGTATGGCAATGGAAAATCTAATGCCAACCAAGGTGGCGATGCCAATAAGGGTGTTGCTACGGAGACCCAAGGGAGGGAAGATAAGCCCGAACTTTACGAAAATGATGTACTCGGCAAGGTGGCGAAACGAAAGAAAAACGACATCTGGACGAGGGGTGGAGAGAAGAGAACCAGATTTAAGGACGAATAAAGAAAGGAGGTATTTTTGTCGTAACTGTATTTGTCTGATATTCAGGTAGCTACAGAATTTTCTACGAGTTTATGGTGCTGCGTTTAAGATATTGGTATCTTTGCAGCATCATAAACTTTTAATTTTTATATTATGGATTTTGTAGATTTCGTAGAAAAGTATCAGCAGGAGTTGACTCCTGAGCAGATGTTGGCAGTAGCTAAGGCTGTCGGCAAGTATCTTTCATGCAAGTTGAGCGATGTGGAGGAACATCATCTTTGTGCGATGGTGTATGGTGTGTTGAGCGAAGAGCATTTTGATAAGCACTTTGCCGATGATGCTATCAGCAAGATGTGGTATGAGGATGCTGACGGAACCAAGCACATGGCTCCTTTCTTCTCGGATGAGGAGATAAGGGATGCCTTTGATAAGCATCAGGATGATATTTCTGATTATACCATCTATGACTTGGCGGTGACTATGAATCTGCTGAGAAGTGACCATCATCTGCTGCTGGAGAGATTCAGCAAGGACGCAGATGAAATGAAGGAAATGGTGGTATTGATGGCTATAGAATATCTGCAAGACCCTGATTGCTTGCATCCTACAAGCAAAATATGGCACACAATAAACGGATAAAGTAACTAATTGGGAATCATTTCTTATCTTTGCATATTATTAATGTTAATAGTATAAAAAAGATAAGTTATGACTCCAAACGTGCGTGAAGGATTGCAATATGGCACAGCTATTGGAATGGTGGTGAGCGGCATCGTCCTTGCCTTCCTATCATTCTTTCTGAACAACTATATTATTTCGGATGGTGTGCTCTGGTACATCAGCCAAGCGTTGGTTTACTCTGGAGCAATATTCGGAGTAAACATTTATTTTAAGACAAGATTGGGTAATTTTGAGAGTAAGGTGAAGGACGAACTCGCAAATATGTTGAAACAAGTAAAGGAGAGTAAATAATATGAAGGTAACAAGAGAACAGATTTTGGCGATTATGCCGAATGCGAAGGCTAAGGTGGATGATTTCTTGCCTTATATCAATGGTTATGCTGAGGCTTTCCAAATCGACACACCTAAGCGTATGGCTCACTTCTTGGCTCAGATTGCACATGAGAGTGGTGAACTGAGATATACCAAGGAACTTGGAAACAAGGACTATTTCCATAAGTATGACGTGGGCAAGTTGAAGAATATGCTCGGCAACCTGAAAGATGGTGACGGTTACAAGTATCGTGGCAGGGGCTTGATTCAGATTACTGGCAGAGCCAACTATCAGGCTTTTCAGAATAGCAAACAGGTGACTGACGATATAATGGAGCATCCTGAAATATTGGAGCAGCCACGATATGCTACCAAGAGTGCCATGTGGTGGTGGTGGAAACACGGCTTGAACAAACTGGCTGATAGTGATAGTTTCCTTGCTATTACCAAGACCATTAATGGTGGTACTTACGGCTTGAAGCATAGACGCAAGTATTTGAAGCGAGCATTGGTAGCACTTAAAGTGTAGGCTTATGAAGAAGTGGTACGATTCTGATTTCTGGCAACTCCTGATATACGTTTTGGGTATGTTGCTGATAGCATTTTTTCTGTCGGGATGCAAGACAAAATACGTCCCGATGGAAAAAGTTGTATGTCGGGACGTAGTAAAACATGATACTCTGCATACTTCTGACAGCGTTTTTGTGCGTGATTCTGTATATCTCAGACAGCAGGGTGACACTTGTTTTCTTGACCGATGGCACGAAAAGATGGTCTTTAAGAATGTGTATAAGGTGAAGGTGGATTCCTTCCTGAAAATAGATTCTATCCCAGTACCCTATCCAGTAGAGAAGGAGTTATCCAAGTGGGAGCAGTTTCAGTTGAAATACGCAATCTGGTCATTTGGGGTACTCTGTGTTTTGCTAGTCGTTTTAGGTTATAAACTATATAAAAAGATAAAGAATGGCAGACTTAGTTATTACAATCAAGAGAAGTGACGTGTATGAGGAAGTAGCGAAGACTACTGCATACATCGGAGCAAAGAATAAACTGGAGGATGGCAAGTCGGCATTTGACCAAGTGTTTGTGACGGATGCAGACTTGGCAATGATTGAGCGATTCTATAATGAGTCGGTTGATACATTGATGAATCTCCTGAAACAATTTGTTGAAGAGATTAATGATGATGCAGGAAACGTCAACTGGAAGCTGACCTTATCAAGTAGATTTGATACAAAGATGGAACCTTCCATTATCCGTTCTGCTACATCATATCTAGTGAACAGCATCATCGGAAAATGGTTCGAGATTACTGCACCTGACAAGGTGAAGGAGTATGCTGATAACGCTGCGGCTCTTCTTGCAGACATAAAAGATAAGGTCTTTCATAAGTCTGCACCAAGTAGAGTAAAACCACAATAATTACTATAAAATATAACTATATGGCAAAGACATTAACAATTACATTGTACATGAGTGAACTCTTGTACGATTTCAGAAATAAGGCTTTCTTGACTGGTAGGTCACGCAAGGCTGACGGAAAGGATGCTGAGTTTGTTTCCAACATGCAGGCTAGCGATGATGATTCAGACAAGAATCAGGTTCTACGTAGCATTCAGAATGCTTATGGTCAGTTGCTCGTAGAATTGAGTGAAGGCTTCCATGGCGTTGCAACGGCTACTTCAAAGAATGAGTTGCTGGCAGAAAGTAATATCACACTTAAATTAGACGTTCCAAGCAATTTCAATTTAGGAATAAGAGATAGTCTTTCTTCGGCTATTCATGAGTATATCGTCAACAAGGCTCTGATGGATTGGTACATGATTACCAATAAGGAAGATGCAAAAGATTATGCTGATTTGTCTGCGGTAGCATTGCAGAATATCCACAATGCTTTCAATCGTAGGGAGAGACCAGTAAGAACAGAAATAGAATAATAGTTAGCTATGAGAACTTGTAGTGTTGGATATAAGGTAATGATAGAACTACTGAAAAAGGAATTGGTGTATGATGTAAAGAATACGGCTTATACTTATGCTGATTCCATTTCCAGTTCTGTGGCTGACCCACATCTGATTCACAATATCTATGATGTGGGTGAAGATGGTAATCGGGATAAGTTGGCTAGAATTTTGGATTCTGCCATTGAGGATTGCCGAGAAATGCTTTTCAGATATACCAAGATGGAAATGCTTGGTGGCGGCTTTGATTCAAATGAGTGGGAAGAGTGTATAGGTTCCCCAACAAATGATGAGGATGCCTATTATCTAGCCATGAGAATGCCAAGTGGATTCTCGAAGACAAGTGTACATACCATGATGGTATATATTCACGATTATATTGTGAACCAATGTCTATACGAATGGCTGATGATTGTTTATCCTGATGGTGCTGATAGGTTCTGGGCTTTAGCTGAGGATAAGAAACAGAAGATTAAGGATGCCAGCAATCGCTCGGCTGGAAGACCGAGAATCAGGTTGCATCCATTTTAAGCGGTTAGTCGTTTTGGACTAAGATAAAGCAAGGGTAGCTATCCATCACGGACGGCTACCCTTTATTGTATTAATTCACACAAATAATATTTATCTAAGTTTATGTTCCACTAGATGTGGATTCCTGCTTGGTTGTTACCGAACCAGTAACAGCAGCATCAACAGAGCCGCTTACCGATGCGCTGACAGAACCAGTGACAGCAGCATCAATATTTCCACTGACAACCGTCTTGATGGACTCAGGTAGAGTCTTGACGTTAACGTCTGTTGCAGCCAGTTTCAAACCATTCTTCTGCTGGTCTGCATACTGGTTCTTATCCTGAGCAATAAAGTTCGTGATGGCTGTAGATATGTTGTAGAGCAGTTTATCGGTGTCGCTGCTGAGAGAATCGGAATCAACCGATGCGTACTTGTTGTTCTCAACGGTTGCCGATGTAGTCTCCTTCTCACGATAAAGAACTGCCTGATTGATGAACTCCTGAGCGAACAAGTAAGACTTGCTTACAAGTTGCTTAATCTTTGTGTTGTCTATGTTGAGCGGATTTTTATACTGCTGGAGCATAGACTGCAAGCAACTAGCGGCTACCTCTTCTCTAGGCTGTAGGGTAGCGATTGAGAAGATTTCCTCTATTGAGTCTTGTTGGCTTTCTTCACTGGCTGTTTCCTCAACTTCTGATGCTGTAGCTACGGCATTTCTTGGGAATGGTCTAGCGTTTGATGTACCATCGGAAGAAGTCTCTCTGACGAGTTTCGTGCCAGTTGTCTTTATGATAGAGGACTCTACTATCTTTAGCAACTGCTTATTTCCATTTACATAAAAATAACCATTTGCTAAAAACTCATATAGCACTCCGTCTAATATGATGTAGCCGAAGTAGTCTGACCTTCTTATTTCATAGAATCCTATTTCTGTAGCTATATGAACTTTGTTGTTAGCATCCATATAGCCTACGGATGCTCCATTTCGTGCACGCTGTGAATCGAAAGCTAATAATGTATATTCTGACATAATTATCTGAGTTTGTTTTGTAATCTTGGTTGGAACTCTGTAGATATTGCGCTGATAGATTCGTTTGGGGCAAGGTTGCCCATAAGCGCAATTCTGAAATATTTGTATGGAGAACCTACAAGGTTTCTGAGATACCTATTTACAGAAGAACCAACGTAATACCAATTAGTTAAATCATTACTTCCGAACAGAACCGTTCCACACTTTCCTTCCTGAACGCTGCTGAAATATCCTCTTGTGATACAATCGAACATGGTTTTGTAGGCATCCTGACCAAGCGTTAAAGGGCGGCTACAAAGGAAGAATGGAATATTCTCTGTTGGCTCTTTCACGTACACATCGAGTATTTTTCCTGCTTTGTTTGTAGCGTATGACTCAGGATAAATATTTACTCGCTTGTTGAAGACGTTGTGCATAGTTCCCCACATCTTGCTTTTCAAAGAGTAAACGTAAGCATAAGTATAGTTCGGATTGAAGACAATAATACGGCTGTCGTAATAGTCGTAAATCATATCAGCTTCTTCGAGATACTTACGGAAACGGACATACTTCACATCTGACTCAGGAATCTTACCTAGCGCAAGGAGTTTGTTCGGATAGGTCTTATCCTTTGTAGAGTGGGAGTAAATAGATAGAAAATCGAAAGGATAATCATCCAGAACATCGGTAAGACAAACAGACTCTCTTCCTTGCTGCATCATGATTCCTCGTTCTGTTGGGAACAGAACTGCATCATCAATCTGCAAAATCCCCTTAGGATTGGAGCAAATATCTCTGTTGGCTGGCTGTCGAGCAATATAGGTTCCTTCTTCTCCAAGCATCAATACCCAAACACCTTCATCGGTAAATGCGTAGAGAGGTGCATCACCGAACTGACCTTCGCTGATTGGTCTAGTGTTTGCGGCAAGTGCATTTATGATAGAAGAACCAACCTGAACACTATTCTTAGCAGGGAAGATTAGAGGATTTTCGGCTTCGCTTACTTTCACAACAGAAGAATATGGAAGTGCATTTGTGTTTGTTTTATATTTCTCATACTTGCTGACAATGTTATTCCATTCCTCTTCTGATGAATTTTCCCATGGCAAAGCAAATTGTGGTATGTTTTCCTTTCCTTCTCCTGCTACGTAAAAAGAAAATGCTGTAGTTTCGGAAGAATGCAAGTTTACCGTAGATTTCGCAAACACAGAAGTTCCTGTCTTTTGGTAGAATGTGATTTCAGATACATTTAGGATTGGTACACATACAAAGTAATATAGTCTTGCACCTAAATCATCAACCTTGCACCAAAATTCTTTGTTTGACGCTTTCACTCGAACTATTCCTTCTGTGTTTAATTGTGCATCGTTTGGCAAGTTTGATAATGCAGGAGTGATGTTACTTATCAAATCAACATTATATCCTTCTTTTACGTTCCCCACATGAAGTCTATTATTGTATGTAATCGCACATTTACCTCCTAAATCTGAGCGATTTAGGTTAGCCAAAGATAACGACTCTTCCGTCCCCTCAACTCTTTTGAGTTGCAGTTCTTTGCCAAGTTCGTCTTTACTGATAAATAGTGAATGATAGAATGATAAGGAATCTATTGCATTTGCAGCTTCCTTTCCAGACATCATTGTGAAGAACATTTCACCTTGGTCTTTATCATTTAATTCAGGTACAACATATTTGGCTGCTGCTGATTCTAAATTAACGAAAGATTCGGCTTTGCTCAAAAAAATATCAATGCCTTGTATAAGATTTGATATTTTATCAATGTTATCTATATTTGCGCTAATAGTCCAAGTTGCTATTGCTGGTCCAATCGACCAAAGTCTCTTGTTATAAGGGTCAACACTAACAGAAGCTAAAGTTGCACTACTCCAGTCAAGTTTGAAAATATTGGAAATGCTGTAGTAAGTTCCATCGTATAATCTGATGGCTGCTACTCCAAATACAAAATACTTTTGCCATTGTTTTCCTTTGTCGGACAAAGTCTTATTAATTACAGCGTCAAACATATTGAAAACCTTTTGGACTTGATTGACATTCATTCCAGTTATCTTTCTACCAGAAGAACTACTTTCATAAGTAACATAGTCCCAAAATTCATCACCTAGAGAGATTTCTGCTGAACCACCTTGATAATCAAATTCTTTAAAACCGATTTTAATTCCATAGTTAAAGTTATCTCTATCAAATAACTGATAATTATCGTCAATCCAATATAAGTATTTGATAGATATTTCTCCGACAAAATTTACTATATTACCTACAGCTGTAACGGCATTGACGTGGAATCCATTCAAGTCGATGGTGTTCTTGGTTCCGTCTCCACCTTTCTCCATCCAGTACCAAGTATCATCTGATTTGCGGATGATGTAGTGGGAGTGAATAACTTCATCGTGTGTTACCTTATGAACCAGTTCGATGGTGTCTCCTGCATCCAGCGTGATGTTCTGCTCAGCTACTACTGGCTGATGGATAGGGTGGAGTGCCCCATCCTCGTTGATGAGGTTGAGGCAGGTAGCCAACTCACCATCCTGACAATTATAGTCGGATGGAGAGTGAGTCAAGCCTTGAAATATTACTTCTTGTCTTGTTGCCATGTGCTTAAATTTGAGTTTGGTCGCATGATTTCGTAATAAGGTTCTCCTTTTTGTGACTTGCGTGGGATGCAAGTAAGGCGAACCATTCTGTTGAGCGGAAGGTTGTACTCATCAAGGATGGCTGTAATGGAAGGGTAGTCACTCCTGAAACCTACTTTCTTATACTCCTGATTGAACTGAAGCTGAGTGAAGGCGGTATTAACTTTGTGAAGGTTTTCCCAGTCCTCACGCATACAGAATCCGTATGTTCCTCTTTCGGACAACCTGAACACGAAGATAGAGGTGTCTAAACGCTCCTTGCGCATGATGTGGTCATAGATGCCCTTGGAGAGTGTTACCGAGTTGGCTCTTCCGTCCAGAACCACAAAATCGTTGCGGTGTCTGAAACCATTGACTTTATCTATTAAATATTTGAATTTCATGTTGCAAATATAATATGAAAAGTGATAAAATGTATATTATCCGTTAACTTTGTCTTTCCGTTTCGGTCTGCCATTGCGGTTGCCATACTTGGTGATGATGGCTCTTGCATGTTCTGAGCGATAGCAGCCACATGATTTTGTTCGCCCTTCACGAAGAGCAGTACCAAGAACCGTACACCCTCTGCCACAATCACACTTACAAATCCAAAACGCACCATGCTGGTGGTTCTCTTTATCAGATTTTCGGCAGACGAGTAATCTGCCGAATCTCTGTCCAGTAAGGTCTATCAACTTTGCCATATTACTTCTCTGCTAGTTTCTTAGCCTCTTCAACTGATACTGGCTTTCCGCTAAGAGGAATACGGAAGTCGAACTTAGAACGGAAACCGTAATAGCCTACGAAATCGAAGCTCTGCTTCATCCGCTCGTCTGTAGTAATGTACTTCTTATAAGCCTTCACCTCCTTCTCTGAGCGGTAGATGTCAGAGTTGACGAAGTAAGAACTGGTTCCCTTGTTGGCGATAACCGCAATAAAGAACTGCTTTCCAAGGAACTTCTCCTTGATACGCTGAATGATTGAGATTTTCTTTGTATTCATATATTAAATCTGATTAAATATTATGATGAGTGCAGATAGGCTGCACTATTATAACTATTCGATTCCACAAGACACGACACAATCTTCTGTATTGATACCTCGGAAGTGTTCGCATCGCTGGCAAGCAAGACTACCTACCATCAGGATTTCCTTTGTGTACTTGCCTTGAATGCCGAAAGGGCAAGGAGTTGTGTACTCGAAGTGCCCACCGACATATTCGTTGACGTTATATTTGGGATTCTTCATTGGTTGCTTTGGTATGTTTCAAGATTTTTGTAGAATTTTCTAATTGTGGAAAATATGCTTATCTTATCTCTGCCACATGATTTCGGCTCAGGGCAGAAACCTCTATAAACGCATTGAGGAACACAAGCGGATGCAAGCAAAGGTTCTATTCGTGCTACCTCGTCAAGTACCTTATACCAAACCTCTCTTGTCTCATTGGATGCCTTGTTGCATAGTCTCAACTTCGAGATATTGATAATCTCCTGAGCGTTGAGGGATAGCTGCAAGTTGACCAATTCATCCTGACGCATATCGTGGCGAGATACCTTAGAGCCAGTAATGTCTGGTCGTGATGTGGAAACGAATGGCTGAGCATGAACATGGCGAACAAAATGGTTGCTCACCCAGTATGGTATGCCATACATCTTAATATCGAACTCCAATTCTCTGAGCGGTGAATGCTCGCTGAGAATCATCTGTTTCTTGAACTCATCGCTAGGCTCATGTCCCAGCGGTTCCTTACCTTGTGTGAACCGAGCAGCATCTACTACACGCTGCCAGTCCGTTACTCTTTTGATTTCTATCTTCATAACTATTTTACTTTCGTGAATAATATCCTATTATAAATCCTATAGCAGTCGTACAAGAAAAAAGAAAAGTGTTAAATAACAATTCAGCCATAAGTTATTCCTCCTTTCCGTTTTCCACATTGTTATCTCCAAGAACATCCTTGATTTTCTTTTCGATGTACTCATCAGAAGTACTCTCCTTTATTAGAGCATCAATGTCTGGTAACTCAGCATTAACTTTGTCTGATTGCATTTTTGAGGTAAGCATGCCCATTACTAGTTTCGCCCAAGGGCTATTAGCCATATCTGCCAAAGAATCCTTTTGGCTTTCATAGGCTTTCTTTAACTCTCCGTTGTCACGGAAATATCTGAGTACTTCCGTCAATGCAGAAACAAAGTTTTTGTCGTGCATCGGGTTGTTCTTCGCCTCTTCCAGTTTAAGCATCAGGAAGAGCAACGATGAATGTAAATCTGTTTTATTCATAACTACTTATATTGTTAAACTAATTGCCTTTTTAATACGATGGTCGAACTTGTTGCGGTATTTGCACTTGCTAGAATCTTCACAGAACATAACACAACCATACTTGTTATATGCTTCCTTAAACTTCGCTTTCCAGTAAAGAGAAGGACGCTTGCTTGGATAATCAGCATAAGTGTCTGCTTTCATTATCTTCTTTGCTAATCTAATCTTCATACGCTACTTCTCCTTATCCTTATCGAATTTATTTCCAACGACCTTAATATACTTAAAGTATAAAGAATAAGGTATTTCATCAGTAATAGCTACAAATGCTCCGCCCAAATATTCGATTACTGCTTTTACCTTGGCAGAACCCTTAAATAGGTCATATATCTCACGCTCCACTATATCGCCTTCCCAAATTTCTTTGCCTTCACAATCTTTCAGACCTGTAAACTGACAGACGGTAGAAGGGTCTACCTCATGCAAAGTTGCACCACCTTCAGCTACGATGCCTAAAGTAGTTTTGCTAAGTGCAGGAATCTTCATTACAACAAAGCTTCCTTCAACCCATCCTTTTCCATCAAGACGTTTAGCCTTGAATTTGATTTCTCTTTTCATAAGCTATTTCTTTTCCCAATATTTACCAATTAAATAACCAATAACTCCACCCATAAAAGCTACAACTAGAGCAGTTAGGGCAAGCACAATACAAAAACCAGCCATAACTATTCCTCTTTTACACCGAATGGAGTGCCATCGGCAAAGCAATAAAATGCTTCAAACAGTTTGTTAAATTGCCAATGCAAAATAGCTCCATTAACAACCCAGACTATATAATTTTCTTGAACACCTACAATCATAAATCGTCTTTCTATTTCACCATTTTGCATTGTTCTTTTCACCCACCCAAACGGCTGATGCTTTTGCATTTCGTTCCAGCACTCTTCTGCGTCCTTGAATGGGCGGTACTTTGGTTCTGGCTTGATGCGGTAACCTTCAGTTTTTTCAATCAATGTGTCAAGGAAAAAGCCCTCATCGTCACCATCAATATCTCTCCACAAGCCCATATCAAGCCACTGAATAGTCTTACCTTCTTTAATTGCCTCGAAAATAGGAAACAATCTCTGAATTTCTCCTTTATATATTTTCTCCATATTCTAGTCCTCCACTTCTATTTTAAATTCCAACTCATCAACCAAATCGCTTATTAGCTTAACGGCTTCTTCTAAAGCATCATACATACTATCTCCTTCTGATATAAGTTCGTCAAGAGTGCTACTCTCGTCCATATCCTCAGGGAAGTCAACTGGCTTCCAAGTGATTCTCTTGTTGTTCTTCTCGAACTCTCTAGCCTTTTCTAATAGTTTTTCTCTTGTCATATCAATTCTCCAACTCTATATTATGTTCTTCTGCGAAACTATCTTCTGCATCCTCGCAATAATTACCTTCGCAAAGTGATTCTGGGTATGCTCTGCTAGTATAAAACTCACGGTGGCATAACTCACAGATGTCGTTTCCATAATTATTTCTTAACTCTTCTCTAGTCATTATTCACCCTCCTTTCTGACTAGGTAATCATACATAGGCTTGCGTTTTCTACGATATTCCTTGCATATCTTCTCTGCCTCTTCCTCTGTATCGCAAGTTGCCACAACTCCATCGGGATATGTGTCCCAATATCTAACTACCTTAAATTTTGTCATACTTCTAACTCTTTTAAAATCTTTTTTACCAAGTGATAATTATCGCCATTCCAACCTTCATCATACTCTTTGCCATCAGAAGATACGTGATGCTCGTTGACATAATCAAGGATAGCTTCGTGAAAGAAATCGTCACTTGTTCCGTATTCATCTTCATCGTAAAAGCCTTCGTATCTTAGGAGTTCGACGCATTCCTTGTGTATATTGATTGCAGACCTGTACTCTGGAGTAAACTGGCGAATATATTTCTCCCCTGCTTCTATCGTACAACCACACATATAGCATCTGTGAGGTTTACGTGCCTTACGCTCTGTATCTATACTATCCATAATCATTTTTCTTTTGGGTCAACGAATGGTAGCCAGTATTCTACATCAGGAATATTCCATCCGTTGTAGTCTTTGGCTATCTTTTTATCTACTATATGTCCAAAGCATATTTCGCCATCTGTAGTGAGGACAACTGCTTCTTTATCTAATGGTGGAAGTGCATCCTTGACAGAAATCCATCTAGGAACTGTATAAAATTGCTTTGATATTCTTTCTTTCATGTTAGAAGTCATTTTATCAAGTGCTTCTTCTTGGTCTGAATCATACATAACCTTAAACATTTCTGTTATAAGGCTTATATGAGATTCGTCAGGAACTCTATCACGGAATGTTTCTAACATGAAATCATATAATTCTTTATCAGACAGCTTGCACATTAAACTATCTAAGTCTATTGTTACATATATGCTCATTGCTTATCCTCCTTAGTATTACAAGTTACTTGGTCTCCTTCATAGTAAGGAGCACCGACTTTATGTACTATTTGAGTGTTTCTATTGCAGAAACATTGCATTACCCAAGGTGCGTTTACTTTTCCGCATCTAGGGCATATCCATCCTTCTTGTGCCATATTCTCTTCTTTTTTACCCTCTCCCTTTTGCAGGAGAGGATGGTTAGTTACTTAGATGGTTCTGTATACGATACTGGCTCCCAAACATCATAAGCTGTCAGTAAAACTGGAGCAATAACAGATGGAGCGAAGATAATAGATGCTACAACATCTAGAGCATTCAACTCGTAGTTAACACCTTCTACTTTGTTTTCCTTACTAGCCCAGCCATAAGGTTTTGCTGTAATTGTAGAACCATCGTTCTTTTTAAAAGTCTTCTCGCTAGAGCAAGAAGCGAACAAACTTGCAACGACTAAGGTTGCCAAAATAATCTTTTTCATATTACTATCTATTTATATCCTTTGCAGGATGGTTAATAAATCTTCTTGATGCTATCAACTTCCATACTCCATAGAACAAACTCTCTATTAGAGCGAGTACCATCTTTCTTAGCAGGATTGACTCTCACTTCAATCTCACCATTATAGCCACCATACCATCGTTTTGGAACGATGCTTGTAATCCAACATACATCACATCTGGAGCATCTAACCTTGTCACCAACCTTGTATGGAAGGCTTTCGATGTAATCATTTACGTAAGAACAAATCTCATCGTTAGCATCATTGATAATGCTTTGTTGCTTAGCAACCTTTGCTTTCAATTCTTCTTTTGTCATATCTTTAAAATTTATGCCCGAAGGCGTTAAACTTATATTTGATTGTCACACTTTTCTGTTTCATCTGGTACAGAAAATTCATCCCACATATCGCATCTGTCATTATCATTGTAGATGCAAGGTCTGTGACAGATTCCTCTGGTATCTTCTCTTAACATACCTACACCTCCATTTCAGAGTTAAGTTCTAGACCAAAAAGAAGGTGCTGTAAATCTGATACGCTTTCTAGCTTAACAATAAAAGGACTTAGCTCACAAGTAATCTTCAAGTCTTGACTAACCTTTATGGTCGGATAGCCCTTGCGTTTGAAGGTCTTATAAAGAATCTTTGTGTTGTCATCAGATTGTTTGCTATGAGTTGCTCCGTACCATCCGTTCTTCTCTATAATCTCTGGAGTGAGAGGAACTCCTGACAATTCTGCTTGGTTTACAGAATGTCTTACATAAGATAATTCATAATTATTTAGTGCAAGTGTATCTATGATTGTATGTATTCTGTTTTTATACATTACAATATCATCTTTAATAAATTTCTGTGCCATACGCTTTACTTTTTACGATGATAAACATGAAGTGCTTTTTTCACTCTTTGGTCTTCTTTCCAACCTAAAGCAGCTTTAACTACTCTGTTCAGCCAATATCTATTTTTCTTCTTTTCTGAACCAAGAAGTATCTTGTTAGCTAGTCTTGCTTTCATTACTCACCTCCTTCCTTTGGAAACAAATCTTTCAAATAACACCAACGATACTTTATTACATTTTCCTTTGGTTGGATAAAGGAATTCCAGTCAGTAATCCATCTAACGGATTCAAGAACAGCAATAGGTTCCTTTTCACCTACCATATATTCCAGAACAATAGTATGTCTCTTGCCCTTTAGAAACATTTCTATTATTATTTCTTCTCCGACAAGTTTTGGTTCTTCTTTCATAGGATGCCACAAATCCTTCAAGAACTCATTGATAGCCCACTTAGCACCACTGTAAAATTCAGATGAAATAAAGCCACATTTATTAATAGCAGCTTCTTCAATTCTTCTTTCGTCTATCATACGCTTTAGTTTCTCATTATGTGACACTTGACAACCTTGTTTACTAGATGAGGTTGTGAATTATTGAAGTTCTCAATGAACTTACGTTCCATCTGCTCAGGGAAGATGGGTTTAGTGGGCTTTGGAATGGTGATGGTAGCTTGGATTTTGCTACCATCACTCATCGTCATTAAGCATCTTCTTGAAATTTCTTCTATTCCAAACATATTTTTGTCCTCCTAATATAAGCATCCGTGAAGGTACGGACGAGATTCGTTATACTGCATTTTCAACTTGATGTGCTCAACGAGGTCTATGCCTTCTATGTGGGCTAGGGCGAAGACCTGAACAAGAATATCCTGCAATCGTAGGGTGTTCATCCATGCTGGTGAGCAGGAAAATGGGAAGTAGGTCATGCGAGTGATGATGAGATACATGGCATCAGGAAGGGAATAGGTTCCGTGTTCAAACTCTACCTTGTGATACTCTTCTGTCTTTTTGAGTTCAATATCATTCATCAGGCAGATTATCTTCTGAGAGTTGTAGAATCCTAAAAGTGACATGATGCGGATGGCGATGTCTGCAAACTCAGACTCTACGGTTCCTTCCAAGGATTCCTCGTAGGCTTGCTCCTCTGATACTCCCAGCCACTTGTTGTAGTCTTCAATGCTTCCGTGGCGGCTGTGGCGGTGGGCTTGAATGGTTTCGCCCATTTCCGTGATGATGAGCATTAATGCTTGGTTGATGTCTAAATCAGGCTTGTTAAAGCCCTTGGCTTTGGCAGTTTCGTGTGCCTTAGTCATAAACTGCTTTAGCAGTTGTTGTGTCAATGGTGTTGTTTCCATATTGTTTTTGAATTTATTGTTTTCTGATAGTGAATGCCATATCGTTGAGGGTTCTACACCAGTTAATCTTGCCTTCAGCGCATAACTCGTTGATGGCTTGGTATGGCTGGTGGCATCTTCGGTTGATGATTTCGGTTGTCAGAACGTGAGGGGGAACGATGTGTGCAGCTTCACGCTCTGCCTGAATCTCAGCGATGATGGCTAGGATTTTTTCTTTCTCTGTCTTCATAAGGCGAAGGTAAGAATGAAACTTGTGTGACTAAAGACTGATACATGAGAACTTCCTTGTTTCCGTTTATGTCCATGATGCACCATTTTCCATCTATCATGGTTCCGATGATAGGCTTGTCTTTGTACCACATGATAAGGGTCTTTCCTTCAAAGAGAAGGCGGTGGGCTTTGCTTACTCGCTTGCCTACCTTGATATAGCCAAATATGTTCATGTTAGAATAGGGATAGCTGACCAGTCTTGTCATGGTAGTGATTCCCTGAGGGGAATATCAGTTCCTCGAACATGGCGGTCAGGCAGTTGGTTACTATTGAGTTTCCTGCAAGGGCATAGAGTTTGCTTTTGCAGATGATGAGTTGACCAGTCTTCTCCTTGCTTAGGAGTTTGTCTATGTCAGCTTCGTGTACTCCCATCAGTCGGAAACAATCTCTAGGAGTGTACTTCCTGATTTGGATAGAGTATTTCTTTCCGTTGGGAGCGGTATGGATGATTTCTTTATTCATGACTGTTACGAATGTAAGGTCTGATTTATAAATGGTTGTCTTGATAGTAGGGGAGATTCCTTGTATAACAGACTGGTTGTAGATGTCAAGAACCTGACCACCTACATCTGGTTTCACCTTCCCTGAAAGGAGCAGGGATTTCATTCTCTTTCCTCCTGTTATCATATCTCTTTTACGATTAAGAATAGAGGGATGCAGTTACCTCCGTGACCCATTGCTGAATTGAGAGTAGGGGAGATTCCCTTGGTAGAGTAAACTCTGGTCTGCTGCTCGATTCTTCCTTTGGTTTGGAGGTTTGCTAGCTTTATAATTTTGTCGCACATTATAATTTCTTGATGATTAGTACTGCGTTGGCACAACTTCCTGTTGGTGCAAGAAAGTTGGCTAAACTTGACTTATAATAGCTACTTCGGATGGTTCTGCTCATACCTTCTATGTCTGAGTTGATGAGCAGTTTTCTTCTTGTAACTTTTTGATTATTAGTACCCCCCCTTAGGGAAATGGTCAACACCAAGAAGATTGGCTATGCTGATTCCTGCACCAAATGATGATGTGATGGTTGGGGAGCAGCTATCAGCCGTTTTCGGTATTGAAATCTTCGGGGTAGAGTTTTTCGATTGATTCATTGATGTCTGCTTTACAGAGATACTTTTCTAGAAGTGGCTGAGACATAAAATATTCAGGAGATACATCATCTTCCAAGATGTCCTCAACCGTAGTCTCCAGTTTGGTTGGTGAAGGGAAGTGATACTCTGGGTTCGGTTCGTCTTCCGTTCTGAGGATAGAGATAACAAAGATGCGCTCACGATTCTGAGGGATTCCGTAATCTTTTGCATTCAGAACCTTGTAGAAGGAAGTGTAGCCGTAGGAGTCGAGGTCTCGGATATACTGAAAGAAGTACTTTCTCATTGTCTTTGAGAGAAGACCTTTCACGTTTTCTAGCATCACATATTTAGGATGCTTTGCTTCCAGCATTCTTCTTTCTTGGAAGATAAGAGAAGAACGTGTACCGCTACCTTCCTCTGCTCCCTTGCGAAGTCCTGCATTTGAGAAGTCTTGGCAAGGAGAAGACCAAGAAATAAAATCGAAGTCGGGAACCTCATTCCAATCAAGAAGGGCGATGTTGCCGTAGTTCGGGATTTCCCTGCCATGAAGAAGTCTGTAGGCTTGTATGGCAGAAGGTTCTATCTCGGAAAAGCCAACAACCTCGAAGTCGAACTCAGGATGCTTTTCTTTGAGGTATTTGAAGGATAGACTCTGACTGCCATACCCAGCGAATGCCTCAAATATTCTGAGGGGGTGCTGCTTGTTGTATTTACTGATTTGTATCATTGTGGTAAATGGTTTCGTAGATGTTACGGATTCCACTGGATGCCCAATCGTTCCATCGTTCCGTTGTCACGATATATCTCCAATGGGATTCTGCATGAACTTTGTGGGTTATTCTTTAGAACTTCAATCATTCCGTAGATACGTTGGCGAAGTTTATTGTCCTGTGCATCTTCTGTAAGATTCTGCAATTCATCTTTCGTTCTAGCGATGAGCTGACTCATTTCAGAAGGCTTTTCATTTATGGCTGCTGGCGGTGGTGCTGCTCCGATGATTTCATCTTCCCATCCTCGCTGGTTGAGGAAGGTTTGGAAGTTCTTTCTGTACTGCTTGTCGGGTTGGGAGATTACATAGAGAGGAATGTACTCTATAGCTGTCTTGCGGTCTTTCTGACTCATAGAGTTCCACTTCTTTTCCAGTTTGGCTTTGCAGCCTACCTTCTTTTCGTACAAGTTCCATGCTCGCTCAAAGGTATATTCGTCTTTGACTTCTTTTGGAGGAGCAGTAACCTTGTAGCCTTTGGATTCAAGAAATGAAATAATACTTTTGATTACTTCATCTACTCCAATTTCTCTTTTAAATAATTCTTTTGTCCAATTTACAACTTCTTCGTATGAAAAATTATTATAGCCATTCATAGTTCACCATTTAAATAATTGTCGATTGCTTGGATAAATTCATCTAAGGAACGAATGATGATGTACTTGCCACCATGTCGTTCTACTTCATGCTGGAATACTTTCTGTTCGGGTTCCTGTCTGCCTTTGGGAGTCTTGTTTTCGATGCAGAGGAAACCATACTGAGAGGTGCGCTTCAGGAGCAGCATATCTGATACTCCTGCTTTCATACCTTCTTCTTTAAGCCATGCGGCTTGTCGTGAGGTTCGCTTGCCGCCATTGGGAACGGCAAAGAAGACTCCTTCGAGGTCAGGATATACCCCACGGATATACCTGACCTCTGCGGCTTGCAAGTTGTGCTCATCGTAGGATGAACGCTTGCGTATCTTCTTGCCTTCCTGCTCTAGCTTTGCCTTGATTTCAGCGTAGCTTGCCATTACCAGTCGGTTGAGAAAAGGTCATTCAAAGATTCTCTGCCCATCAAACGGAAGGCTTTCCATGCAAGTTCTTCTGTTTTGAAGTAAACTGAACCACTATTGAATATGTCTGACCAGAATGTTTTATAATTATCAACGCCTTCTCTATTGATGTACCAATTTTTATTTCCGTACTCAAAGTTAGGTTTCCAACCATCATTGAGATACTTGGCGATGTTCTGCAACTTGTTGAAAGCAATCATGCGCTTTGCCTGAGCAATAGATGTGCAGTTGTCGAAGTCGTTGTAATTTGAAGAAGTCATTACCCATGATGAAACCTTGTTACTTTCATCAAGGTAGTACGCATCCTTGTTATAGAACAAATCCTTGCAAATATCATCATAAGTGATAGGCTTGCCTTCCTTATCATCAGGAGTCTTCTTCTCGTCTCCTTCAATCTTCTTGCGAATCATCGGCTTGCCATCCTCGCTGATGAAGACTTGAAGGTTGTCAGGAATAGGAAGTTCTACGGCTGTACCATCCGTAGGGATAGTGCATTTGGTGAGACTCGCCTTTCCGTTATTGATGTTGGTAACGTCCTGATTGCTGATGCCTTCTGCATGAATATCAGGAGTCTCTTCCTCGGCATTCTCTGCCATCTTCTTTGCAATCATATCTACTCCTTTGCCAAGGAGTGCTCCGAAAAGCATTGATGCAAACTCTGGTAACTCTGGGTTGTTGCTGCGCTGACGATTACGTCTGTTGTTACGCTTGTCGTTTCTACGTGTCATACTAACTATAATTTTGTAAAATGTTATTAAACTCGTCTTCTGTAATACCATTAGCCATGAGAATGGTTAGGATGGTATCAAGACATCTACTATATACTTCGTTGAAGGCTGGCTCATCCATCTTGGCGAAGGAGATAGACTTGGCTCTTTCCAAGAACTTCTGTCCGTTGAGGTCGTAGAGCGGTTCGCTGAATCCTGATGTTATCAGAAGCTCTTCACGGAATGTGTCTATTGAGCGTAGGTTTATGCGCTGCTGCTCGGTGAGACAATCCCATGCTGCTCTGATAAGGGCGAAGAACTTGCGGTGGAACTTCACGTTTCTCGGTCGGACGATATTCGCCTTGACGATGGAACCAACCTTTATCTTTTTCATTTCCTCGTAATCATCATCCGTGTAGGGGCGAAGACCAGTGGAGGTTCTTACTAGATGGATTTCCATACCTTATATATTAATGATTAGAATGGGAGACCACTTTTCTGCTGACCACCTGCAAATTGAATGTTCTGCTGAATAGGTTGACCGCTTGCATTAACCTGAGGGGGAAAAGTCTGCATCTGCTGCTGGATAGGTGCTGGCTGAGGTGGATAGTTGGCTGCTTGCTGCTGAGTAACCTGACCTATCTGGCTCTGTACCATCTGTCCCTGCTGCTGACCATTTGGTCGCTCCACCTTCCAACAATCCAACTGATTGAACCATCGTCCGTCTCTAGACTGATGCGCCTTCAATCCGATGTTTGCGGTGATGATTTCACCTACCTGAATGCCGAACTGCTGAATCTTATCAGAACCGTAAACTTGGATAACGGCTCTTGAAGGGTACTGCTGGTTCAACTCTTCAATCACAAACTCTTGGGAACTCCATTGGGTTCCGTTTTGGGAAGTTCCCATTTGAACTTGCCCAGCTGCAATAATCTTGCCTGTAAACTTTACGTTCATATCTATACTTAATTAAGTTTGATTCTTAATGATGGCTTTGTTTCCGTTTCCTTTAGATAGTGCTCATAATGGTCAGGCTCCGTGTCCTTGAAAAGCTTCGTATCGAAGGTCTTCTTGGTGGTAGCTGCCACATAAGAGTAAGAACCGATGTTGGTCTTGATGGATTTCTGCTTGTTGGCTTCCATCATCTTCATCATCTGCTCCTTTAAATCGTCCTGCTTGATTTTCAGGGCATCCATACGAGCGGTGATAAGTCTGTATTCCTGCTCTAGTGCCGAGAATTGTTCGGGAACCTCCACCTTATATTGATAGTCGGTATCATCTGCGAGATAAGCGTTGATTAAATCGTCAATCTGATAATCAGCTACCCTAGGTAGCGGCTGGAACTTGCTCTGTCCGTTCTTGAACCACATGCAAACAATCTCCTTCACCTTCAAGTCGGGATTTTGCTCCTCGAACCATTTGGCATAGATGGATAACTGGAGAGAAACGTTGTCGTAGTGGAGGGTGGAGGTGGTCTTGTAATCGACCAGATAGATGTTGCCTTCATTGTCGGCAAAGATTCCGTCAATGGCAGAAGCGAAGTTCTCGCCATCTGTAACTAGATACTCGGATGCTACATAGTGTAAATCGTATGCGACTAACATACTATGGAAGGCAAGAAGCTCTTCCGTAGGGTTCGGGTATTGTTTGAGGTCTGCATCGAAGATGGAACAGAAGGTTTCAAACGTATTGTGGATAAGTCCTCCTCGCTCTGCTGCCTTCATCAATACCGATTCAGGGATGTTCTTGTAGGTGTCGGGGAAGGCTTTCTTGATGAGCGTTCCAGTTACTCCTTTCAGTTCCTTCTTGCCGATGAAGTACTGGTGAGATTCCTCAATGAATGTTACTCTTGGAACATTCAGGGTGATTTTCTTTGTTTCTGCTGTCATATTATTGTAATTCTAATTCTTTCTTCTTGGCTGATACTGCTTGCATGAACTGAGGGCTGGCGGTGAGCGGTTTGTATGTCTGAACTACCCATACCAGATTATCCTTGTTGACACATCTGCTAAGGTATGCCAATCCTTCATTCAAGTCATTCGTGTGATACTGTGGTGTTGCTGACTGCTGTGCGGCTTGTATTGCCTGAGCAGTTGGATGCTGAGTCTGCTGCTGCGCTGCTGCTCTGCTATCCTGAGCACCATACTTACTATCAATATCTATGATGTCTTTTCCTGCCTCGAAATAAACGTCTGCTGCTACACCCAGTGCCTTCATTGCAACGGACAAGGCATCTGTGAGTGCCATCTTATAGCATTCATCCGATACGTATGCACCCTTGCTTTCCATTGATACTTCTGACGAACCTCCTGTTCCTTGAATGGCATCAGACCATTCTCCGTTTACCTTGATAAAGAGGTCGATGTTGCAATAGGCTTTCACCTCGCTACCAAAAGTCTCTGTCCATTGCTTAGTGATTACGTACTTCCAACCGATTCCGCACACACCAAACTGCTCTGTCATTGCCTTGATGCGCCACATTGGGTTGATGTCGTGTTTTCCTCTTAGTCTTCCAGACTGAATTTGTCTGAGTGCTTGCTGAGGAACGACTTTGAGTTTGTTGTAATAATCTAAATTACCCATAACGTTTTATATTAAGTTGTTATTGATACTTCCATTCATAGTGGCTGCATCGGTAGCCACCATCTGGATTCCTATTCGGGTTGTCACACATGGTCGAGAAGAGACAATCGTGACAACTGCTTGTCTTGTATCTCATATCTTGTTGTTTTAATGTTCAAAATAAAACCCCACGGTTCTCACGAATGGTGGGGGCGAGTGTTCATTATTTTAATATAACCTGAGCGGTCGCTACCGCCTCACAAATGTAATCTGTATGGTAGATTCAACATGTCAATATTGCAATTTCCTTTAGAAAAGGAGGGGCAGTAAAATGAATATGATTAAAACTGCCACCTCCGTGGAGCGACATCTATACAACTTGCCGGATGCTGAATCGCTCCTTGGTTCCCTTCTGCATTTATGGAGGCTTAGGACTCCCAGCACTAGTAATCGCACATATTCAGATATATCTAAATTTTTACGAACAATAATCTATTTACCTAACTGGAACAAAAGAAAGCATTCGTGCTGGCTGCATTAGAACCGATTTGTAGTTGTGCGCTTCTACCTTTCTGCTACCTTATCTTTAAGGGTCACGGCATCAGGTCTGCATCTTCACAAGTAAACTCCAAGCGTTCCAAATTCCACCCAGTGGGTGTATGTATTAACTTGCCACTTCCACGTCTAAGCATTATCTGTGGTTAATAATGCTCCTTTTGGGTACGTGTACCTCTCTAGGAAGGTTTATCCTATCCGATATAAAGCCTTGGAATCGGGCTATATGGGGCGCAAGGTGGGACTCGAACCCACGACACGTGACATTTCACACTCTACCATCTGAGTTACTTGCGCTTTCAATCAATAATCTAACTAACTTAAAAACATAGTGAGTAAAAATGGCTATTACTTACCCTTGTATCTACTTGCCTACCTCCTTGAAGTATGAGCGGATTTCGTTTATCAATAATAAAAATGCGACAATAGATGCCACGAACATAATATCTGAGAACATAAGTTTATCTGTTTAATGGGTTACACAATAGGCTGCTGCCTCTGATTCTATCTCTGCCATACTCTTGCTGCGGTTCTGCATCATCCAGTCTTCCAACTCGCTCTTCTTGAAGTAGAGTAGGTTGATATTTGGCTTGTAGCAGGGGAGTATGTGCTTTCTGACGTTTTCCCTCACTCCTCGAACCGTCATGCCTAGTATGATTGCTGCTTCCTTAATGTTGAGCACATTCTTTGCAGCAATCAGCGAATACTGCTCGATGCGGTCTAGCTGCTCCTTAATCTCTGGGTCTATCATATCAGCTGAATTTGAGGGTTTGTTGACTGGCACTAGCTGCCTTGGTTGGCTCTGCTCCACCAGTGCCCTTATCGCTGGGAGTGTTCTCCTGCTCTATCAAGGGGAGAATGCCCTTCGCTTTGAGTGATTCATATAGGAAGATTCTTCCCTTGGTTGTCCACTCGGTGTTGTACTTCACATCGTGCCTACCATCACTCCTTAGTATATCTACTGCCCTGCTATGAACGTAGCCGCCAGTAAGGAACTTTCCGTACAATATCCACTGACCTCGAACCTTGTGCTGAATCTTCATTGCTTCCAGTTCTTTATTCAGTTTCATGGCACTCATTCCGTAGTCTTGGGCTATCTGGGTGACGGTCATTGTGGCTGTACTCTGCAAGATTTGGTCGTAGTAGCTGACCTTTGGCAGCATTTCAGTAATCTTGTTGCCCAGTTCCAAGTTCTCCTTGCTGATAGTGAGGATGGTTGCTTGCTGCTGCTTGTTCTCCAAAGCTAGCTGCTGTTTCTCCTCCTCAGCCTTGACCAGAGATTTGAGGGCTTCGAGATAGTTCTGAGGAACGGATGGCTTTTGGTGTTGTTCCTCCAGTTCCTTCCATCGTTTAATCAACTTGGCTCTCGCTTCATCATTGAACTTGGTGGCGATGTAGAGACATTCTTCCTTGTTGAGAGAGTAGTAAGGTCTCATCTTGTGACCACCATTACTAATCTCTATCTCTTCTTGCATCAGCGCAAATTTGCGCTCTTGCACTTTTTCCCAAGCTGGCTCCATGTTTCGGATGGCTCTCATTATATCTTTGTGAGCCTTGCCAGTAATCTCTGCAATCTGTAGTGATGTCATTCTGTCACCATCTACAATAGTTGAAATTTCATTCATAG
>CYGL01000027.1_pt1 | contig 69976 bp, 67 predicted proteins | sample 485531 | NCBI WGS metagenome assembly CYGL01 (sample SAMEA3497897, study PRJEB9818) | human gut metagenome | reverse complement strand
GTAACTTCTAATACTCTTTACTTTCATAGGCTTAAAGTATTCTGTACTACCATTAACAATAGCTTCTTTAATCTGCTTTTCCAATACTGCTAATTTATTAATAATTTTAAGCTGATCGATATTTTTAGACTTTAGAATATCTTCATACAGAATCTTACTCAATACTTCTTTAGTAGATTTAGGAATTACAGACTTATCCATTTCCAACCCCTTAATATCTAATTGCTTAGATGGATCATTTGGAATAACATGACCTTCCTGTACTTCTACTAAGGTAGCATAATGCTTCTTAGCATCACTAAGCAGCATTTTCATAATAGAATTCATTCTTCATATTCATTAAACAGAATGGATGAGCTTCATTAGTTACATTATTCATGATAGAAATTCTATCAAAGTAATCTCTAAGTAATTTACCAATTACATATGCTTAAGATATTAATGATTAGAATGTCTAAGACTATCTTCTGGAATAACCATTAATGGATTTCTCATTCTCTTTCTTTTAATAATTTCATCATTTTTAAAATCATAAATAAATTCACTATCATCTTTCTTTAAAATATCCCCAGCTTCATTAAGATTTTTCTTTTTCCATTAGTTTTACTGCATCAATATCAAAATGCTTAATTTTCATATCTTCATTTTTGACTTTATCTGCAATAAAGGTATACCATGGATTAAGAGTAATAATGCATGAATCAGTATCAGTAGTTAAGTCTACTTGTCTAATTAATGTTTCTACTCTTTCAATCTTATCAATGATTTGATATCTATAATAAACGTATTCTTTTACTATATCTACTAATACATCTAATTTATCTTGAATATTAGAAGGCGGATTATTAGGGTCAATAAATGGACTATCTAGTTCTTTTAGAATGTCGGTTACTATTTCTAACGGTACTTCGTTATCAAAGAAGCTATAAAGATTATTTTTATAATACAATCTATTTAAATCTTCTTGATCTAATCTTTGTACCATTCTCCAAATGATTTCCATATCCTCATCATTGGGCAACCATCTATATCCACAACTAAGCATAAGCTTTGCAAATACAGATTCTTTAGATACATTATTATCTAAGATATCATTATCACTAAACTTTCTATTCGGTTTCTCTTGTAATACATGGTCAATAAAAGCAATGATTTGATTTAAAGAACCGAATTTAATATTATTAGCTAAGAATGACTCAAATAGCATAATAGATGCCGTAATACTACTTCTACCTTGTCTAGTAATAGACGTAGCTACATATACATTATAGAATACACTAGATGCTGCTCCAAGACAACCATAAATCTTTATGTTCACATAGGTCGTTAATCTATGCAGTTCTCTCATGAACTTCTCATTCTTTCGATATGAGAACAGACTATATCATTATCTCTATTTGAGATATTCAGCGCTTCGAGTACACTTGTACCCTACTCCTTACGGATAGTCGTTGAACTATATTTCTATAGCTGCTGATTGCGGATTGTATCACTACTTAGGATTACTATCTCCTTATAGCATTCTTAAACTTGTTTCTGCTTTCGCTCTACATACGAAGTATGTAGCATTAAGACTTTACCGTTTTCCAGCAATTCACTGAATTATACTTAAAGAATCACTTCTTTAAGCAGCCTATTTAGTTAAGCGTTTGTATCCACTTTTGCAACTAGCTGATTCAAATTATATCTATTATATTCTTCAGACCCTTTTGGATATTGAAGCATTTTCTTTTTAAAGTTGTTTCGTCTATCTGCAAATTCTTGAATCATTTCATATAATGGATTAGGTCTTTCTCCATGCTGCGTAAATAAACATCCATAAGATGTTAGTATCGGTTTACGCTCTTGAATATATTCATACAACTTGATTAGGTTAATATTAGTTCTTTGATTATGATAGTTATCATCAATCTCTACTTGATGATCTTTGATTCTTCTATTAATACTCCAATCAATAGCTCTATCTAATTCACTATCTCCTAATTCTGGCATTAAAATTTTCATATTTCTTTTTAAAGATGCTTTGTATTTACTAAATATCTTTGCATAATTTTCGTTCATATTTTTCTCCTCTCTTTCCTAAATATACTTATTTTAAGGTACTTACGAAACTTATTTTTAACTTTAATATTATAACATCTAAATAAACTACATCTATTTGTGGTATATGAATAACTGATAAAACCAAATTATTATGGAGGTGAATAATCGTGTCATATATTGATGATACTCAAGAAGCTGGCATTCAAGATGCTACCGCTTTATTTGAATCCTTTTTTGTCGATTATGTCAACCATATGGACGATGAAGAACGTAAGCAGTACCTCGAATCTGATGAGGTAAATGCTCTCGTAGAAGCCAAAGCTATTGGTCGTAGAACCATTGTTCGTCTTTCTAAACAGGATGATTATAATAGACGTATTACTCTTGCAGCTATGCAGAAAGCTAAAGAACAGAATTCTTCTGACTGGAAGAGACTTAAGAAAGCTCATATGCTTAAGAAACTTGCTATTGCTAACATCGTTAAGCGTTATGGTAATAATGTTAAGCGTGATGTTGTTAAAGCACAGAAAGCTATTCTTAAAACTAATCCGCGTTATTATACCAAAACGACTTTTGGTAACAATTAATTTTATCTCTTATTTTTATCTCTCTATTTTAAAATTTATTATTGCTATCGAGTACAAAACTTTTTGGCGAGAGTCATATGACTCTCGCTCTCTCTTTTTGGTATTCACTTTATTTCTCCTTTCTTTTTGCTAAGGTAACATAGATAAATTACAAATAAAAGTATTACTCAAATATATATTATATAATTGATAATGAAGTTTATGGGAACTTCATATTAAGGTTTTTAACCTTGTTGTTTAAAAGGAGGAGTAAGATGTTAAATAACTATCAAAACTATTATATGTTTGCAGACTTAGTTAGAACTGGGAAATTCTATTTAAGAACTAGTGATATTACTAGTTCTAATTGGCAAGAATATTATGATGGTATCTTAAATATTCTTAAAGATAATATTGAAACCGAAGAGATTAAACGATTCATTATTACCGTAGATTTTGGTAATAATGATGTAGTTGATTTGACTATCTTCGATTTGTATTTTAATATTATTATGTGGTACTTGGTTGTTAAGAGTGGTATTACTTTGGATGGAAGAGCACTATTCTGTCCTAAAGTAATTAATAGAAAATGCATTAAAAAATATTTTGATAGATATATTCCTATTATTGTAGAGAGGTTTAGTCATATCTATAAACAGGATGTGAAAAGAATCACTATTTCTCTTAATAATATTATTGATGATACCTTATCTAAGTTTTCTGATGTAGATTCTTTTTCATTCTTCTTGGCTAATACTATTAATCTTAAAGATACTATCGATTTGATGAATAATATTCCAGAATTCAATAATCTTGTTCATACATCACTTATTGATAAAAGTATTGAAGATGTAAAAGATATTGGTATGGATAAAGCAGATAGAAGTATCGAAATTATCAAGAATTCTAAATCTGTTTTAGGATATGATCATTGTTTAAAGAATTCTTTTGAAACTGGAGAAGGTGTTAGCCCTAGACAGTATAAAGAATTTGCAATTCATATTGGTTCTAAGCCAGATGGTACTGGTGGTGTACATCCTCATATCATTGATAGATCTTATCTTATGGGTGGTTTACAGCATGTAGCAGATCAGTTTGTAGATTCTGCATCTTCTAGAGTTGCACAGATTATTGTTAAGCACAATACATCATCTTCTGGCAACTTTGCTCGTATCATGGGTATTAATAATATTGATACTGTATTAAACACTGATTTGGATTATAAGTGTAATACTCATAATCCCATTGTGATTACTATTGATAATAGTAAGATTCTTAGTATGCTTACAGGAAGATATTATAGAACCAATCCAGATGGAATTGATTATTTAATTCATCCTACCGATACATTTCTTATTGGTAAAACAATTTATCTTTTCTCCCCAATGACTTGTGCATCTGCTGCACATGGTCATGGTATTTGTAAGAGATGTTATGGAGAACTTGCTTATATTAATTCTAATCTTAAAGTAGGTAAGTTTGCAGTAGAACAGTTGACTTCACAGACTACACAGAAACAGTTGTCAGCTAAGCATCTTCTTGAAACTGTAATTGAAAAGATTAATTGGAATGATAATTTTAATAAATTCTTCTATGTAGATAATGTAAATATGATCTATGTCAATGATAATATTGAAGCCGGTCATATTATTATCGATCCAAATAGTATTATGGATAATACAGAGAATACAGAATCTGATTCTGATGAAGAAGATAATATGGAATCATCCTTCTCGGATTCTTCTCAGTTTACAAATTATATTACTTCATTTGTATTTGAAGATACAAATGGTAAGAAATATGATATTCATTCTGAGAATATGACTGAAATGTTTTTCTCTGAAGACTTTATTGATTATCTTAAAAGATTATCATTAGCTAGTGATAAAATGTATCATATTGATATTGAAGATCTTGTTAATACTTTGAACGATAATGCATTATTCTATATTCAGATTATTAATAACGATATCGATAAGAACTTAAAAGATATTGAAAGTCTTATTAATAAGAAAGATGAATTGATTGGTCTGGATAAAGATTCTTTATTAAAGAAATTTATTAATCTGATTATTAAAGGTAAGATTACCATTCAATCTGTTCATCTAGAATGTATGCTTATGAATCAGATTAGAAGTGTACATTCTAAATTGAAACTACCAGAATGGGAGCATGATAATGAAGAATATCAGATTCTTTCATTAGACCAGTCGCTTACTAATAATCCATCAGTTATTATTAGTCTCTTATATAAGAATCTTAAATCTACATTGACCAATCCAATTACTTATGCTAAGGATGAATCATCTAGAATGGATATGTTCTTTATGGTACAACCACAAGAATTTTTAAGTAATGAAGTAAAAGCACCTAAGAAACCAGAATTTATTACACCGATTTTTAAGTCTTAATAGAGGATAAAAAATATGCTATATATTGTACTTGAAGGTTTGATTGTATTTGTGGTTACTTATCTTTTCTTTAAAGTGACTATTTATACCCCAGTAAATCCAAAGCATAGAAATGATTCTCCATTCTATGCTTTGCTTATGCTGGGAGCTAAATGGTATATTGCGTTGTGTGCTGCACTAGTGTGTCTTAATAGTTGTAAAGGTATTCTTTATACTATAGGATTCATTAATTCTCCAGCCGATGATTATTTTACTATTTGGTTAAACAGTGTTCTTAAATAGTGAAAGGAGAAGTTATGTTTTTATCACATAATGTATCTATAGAGGTTTATAATACTTGTATACAACTTATTGGTTATGAAGTAAATGATTGTCCTGAAGTACAAGAAATGTTTAGTGTATTTGATAAAACTTTAAATCAATATACTAATAAAGCTATGTGGTATGATGCTAAGAATAAGATTCTTACTTTACCTAGATCGATGGATATTGCTTGGTTAGCTAATAAACTTAATACTGCTCCTAATTTTCATACATCATGGGATCCATATGATGATGGACTACAGATTAATCTTAAATACCAACCAAGAAATGAAACACAGCTTAAAGCTATTAAGTTTATTTTAGGTAAAGATGAATATGCTGATACTGCTAGATTTACTCAGTTAGGAGTTAATCTTAACACTGGTGCAGGTAAAACATTTGTAACTATATTTTCATCTGCATACTTTGGTATGAGAAGTATTATGATTACTTCTTCTACTGGGTGGATTGAACAGTGGAAAGATAGAATCTTAGAATATACTGATACCAAACCATCTGAAATTTATATTATTACTGGTAGAACTAGTATTGCTATGATTTTAAATGGTATGGTAGATATTTCTAAGATTAAATACTTTTTAGCATCTCATCAAACTATTCATGCATATGCTACTGAAAATGGTAAATCTGAAGACTGGACTAAGATTACAGAGCTATTTAAGAAACTTAGAGTTGGTTTAAAGATTTATGATGAAGCTCATTTATTGTTTGATGATATTTGGAAGACTGATTTCTATACTAATACTAGAAAGACTTTATATCTAACCGCTACTCCTGCTAGATCTGATAGAGGAGAAGATGCTGTATATCAAGAAACTTTCAGATGTATGCCTAAGATAGATTTATTTAATGAAGAAACAGATCCTCATACAAGATATGTATCTGTATTATTTAACTCTCATCCTACACCAGGTCAACAGAGATGGTGTACCAATAGATATGGATTTGATAGAAACAAATATTGTAGTTTTATTACTACTAAACAAGGTAAAGACTACTTATTTAAGATTATTACTATCTTAATGGAGATTATCATTAGTACCAATAGTAAGACTTTAATATATATTGGTACTAATGCTGCTATTAAAATAGTATATGATTACATTGTAGCTAATTATCCATATATGAGTAATAATATTGGTATTTATACTTCTATCGAGAAGAATAAGTTTATCAAAGAGCAGCAATTAGATAAGATGATTATTTTATCTACTACTAAGTCTTGTGGTGCAGCTATTGATATTAAAGGTCTTAAAATGACTGTAGTATTAGCTGAACCATTTAAGTCTAAAGTATTGGCTAGACAATCTTTAGGTAGAACCAGAGATAGCGATACTACTTATATGGAATTTGTAGATATTGGATTTGATGCATGCAAAGGATGCTATGAATCTAAAAAATCTATATTTGAAAAATATGCTACTTCTGTAGAAGAAACATATTTTAGTAAGTTTGTATGGGATGATGATAATGGAAAGTATATCATCGATGATTCTGTACTAGAAGAAAATTATCAGGCAGCATTACAAACTAAAAATGAAAGAGAGAGTAGAATGAGATGAAGTATAAGAATACACTGTTTGTTGAACTTAATAAAATTACTGAAAGAGGTAAAGATAAAATTTTCCCTAAGGAAATGATAAATTCTTTAGTATCATTATATCCTAAAAGTAGAAAATGGTTATTTGAGAAAGTAATTCCTGAAGTTAATTCAAGAAAAAGAAAAATTATATTTTTAATGGATGATACAAAAACTATTAAAAAAGGATGTTTAATCATTAAAGACTATCAAGATGAAAAAAAGATTTGCACTATTTGGGTAAATACTAAGTTCAAAGATGAGTATGATGATATTGTAAGAGCTTTAATAGATAAAGCTATTGCTGAATTAAAGGTAGATATGCCTTTAGTTACTTTATCTAGTAAATGCAAATACTTTGAAATCTATGATAAAGTATTTAAAGATTATGGATTTCTGCTCTTAGATGTGAAAGATGATTACTATATTAAGGGTATTAAAGAGTATTGCTATAATGGTGTTTTAGAATAATAATGCTGCTCTATACCTATCTGTATAGGTAGGTATAGATATCAAAGTTTTAATAACACTACAGTAATCAGTTATTCAAAAGTTTTATTTTGTGTGTTTTATTGGAAGGAAGCTTTATGATGAAGAAATTGTATTTGATTATTTTATTTACGATTATTAGTTTATTTGGGAATTATAATTCCTCTTCAGCTGAATGGATTGAAGTAGAATTATATGCGTATACGTTAGATTCTTCACCAAGTGGGCTTACTGCTACAGGAGAGGTTCCTTATGTAGGAGGAGTTGCAGCAAACTTCTTACCATTAGGAACTAGAGTTATGATTAATGATAATTGGTATGTAGTGAATGATATCTGTGGCACAGATGGTGCTATTGATATCTATATGAATAGTCTTGCTGAATGTTATGAATTTGGCGTTCAACGAGCTATGGTTTATGTAGACAGATAATAAGTCATAATAAATATTACACTACTCCATATGGAGTAGTGTAATATTTTATTTTTTGTATTATATATTATCATAATGAATCATAGTATAAGCTTGAATAATTCTTTCAAGCTATTTATTCAAAGGAGGAAAATACTATGGACAAGAAACCATTTTTACGTGTATGCCTCAAAGCTACAGCAGAAATGCTGACCGATGAAGGGCTTGTTATTGCAGTACTGAAACATGTATTGCAAGACAAGACGACAACAATTAGGTATGATTCTGAAAAGAGATTCATACTTGACTGTGATGTAAGGTATAGAATCATCGTTGATACTGAAAATAGAACGATTCACTTCAAGCTCAATGATAATGGTATTTCTATGACGATACATCCATCGAAAACACAACAGTATGTTTTTAAAGATGTTACGGATGCATACGTGCGTATGCATCTCAAATGTCTTTATAATGAGTATTACAACTAAATTAATTAGTTATAGAATTTTAAAAGAGAGGTTTAGACCTCTCTTTTTTTTATTTAAAACATTTTATTAATTTAGAGGAAAGGAGGAAACAATATTGGCAGATTTAATATCTAATTTAATTGCTCAGCAACAACCTAGGCAAATACAATATGCTCCCCAAAAGATATATTACCAAATGTCTACAGCTAATAAGTCATTTATTAATATGCATTATTATTTGAAGAGTATTGGTATTAAGAATAATAAATTTATGCTGTCTTTATTTGACCCAGATTTAGCTGGTGTAGATCCCTATGACCCTAGCTTATCTTTGGAAATGAAAATGAAGATATATAGAGAAGTACAGAGAAACTATTGGTATTTCTTAAGAGAAGTAGTTAGAGTAACTGCTAATGGTAACCCTAGAGGTGTTAGATATGAGCTTAATAGAGGCAACTTAGCCTTTAATTTTTGCTCTATGTATAATATGAATTTATTTTTTGAAATGCCTCGTCAGGTTGGTAAAACCATGGCAGCTATAGTAAGATATCTTTATGTATATAACTTTGCTTCTGCTAATTCTAATATTACATTTATGAATAAGCAGAATCAAGATGCTAAGCGAAACTTGGAATCATTTAAAGCTGTTAGAGATTTATTACCATCATGGTTACAATTATCTCAAGAATTCTCCGTGATAAATGGTAAAAAGAAGAAATTACCATCTACTGTACAGACTATACAGCATCCAGTAAACCATAATATCATTAGAACTGTTCCTGGTGCTAGAAATGAAACAGCAGCAGCTAACCTATTAAGAGGTCAAACTATTACTATGTGGTGGGCTGACGAATGGGCATTTACAGCATTTAACTCTACTATCTATGTAAACTCTATGCCAGCATTAAATAAAGCATTTATTAATGCTAAAAGAGCTAATGTACCATATGGTATTACTATAACTACTACCCCAGGTAGATTGTCTACTTTTGAAGGTCAGTTTGCATACGATATGATACAAAATGCTACACCATTTAATGAACGATGGTATGACTTAACCTATGATCAAATTATGGATATCATAAACAATAATATGAATTCCATATTTGTATATATAAAGTATTCTTATAAACAACTTGGATTAGGAGAAAAATGGTTCTACGATCAATGTAAAAACATGATGTGGAAGATGGTAGATATACGTCGAGAAATTTTACTTGAATGGATAGATACCCCAGAAAATTCTCCATTTAGTCAAGATGATTTAGAAACTCTTAGAGGTATGATACATGAACCTATAAGAGAAGTATTAATATTAAATAAATACCCATTCAAAATATATAATACTATACCATTATCTATTACAGGGTTACCTATAAATCCTCCTATAATAGGTGTCGATGTATCTGGTGGATATAGACGAGACTATACTGCAATATCTGTAATAGATTCTAAAACTACACAATTTATCGCTGGTTTAAAATGTAACTACATGACTATACCTGATTTAGCAAGAACTTTAATCTGGATGGTTAAAGCAATGATGCCTAATGCAGTAGTGAATATCGAGCGTAATGGAGGCTTCGGCGCATCTCTTATTGCTAAATTAAAAGAACCAGGTGGAATTAAAGAGAATCTTTATTATGAAATTAAAGAAAGAGTAATGGAAGAAACTTCAGATGAATTAGGAAGACCTATTAGAGTAAAGAGAAAGACTAAAGTATATGGATTAGATTCATCTAAAGGTTCTCGTGATTTACTTATAGAAATACTTAGAGAAAGAATGGAAAGGCATAAAGATAAAATGCCTTCTCCTACTATGTATGATGAACTATCTAAAATGGTAGTTAAGAAAAATGGTAAAGTAGAGCATTCTGATAATTCTCATGATGATTTAGTATTCTCATATTTAATGGCATTATATGTTTGGTATGAAGGTAAGTATTTAAAAGAAAACTTTAATATTGATAAAGGTGTAATTAAAACAGAAGATTCTGTTGATGATAATATAGGTAAAGACTTAGAACAAAAGTACACTGAAATAGTAGAAGAGTTTAAGATACCTATAGAAGATGAAAACAGTACTAGAAAAGAAGTAGATGAGTGCTTAAAAACTTTAAAGATTGGTATGGGTACTATGTTCTCTGAGTTTATGAAAAAACAAAGAAATCAAGAAGAACAAATGCTTATGGATATGATTCAAAATAAAGCAGTAAGAAAAGCATATGCAGAATATTCACAAATACCAGAAGAACAACTTATATCTACTAATAAAGCAAATAAGTTTAAAGTACCAGACTCAGTGTTTACTAATTTTGGAAAAGATCCAGATGAAATAGCTAAGAAGCAAATAGCTAAAAATATGAATTTTAAAAATTTTAAAGGCGAAAGATAAAGTAGAGATACCTCATATAGAGGTATCTCTATATTCATTTTAATTCATTATTTTACTATATTATAATGGGAAGGATTTCTTTACATGGCATGGAGGTTTATTATGGAAGTCAATGGTGTCGATAAAGCATATTCATTAGTAGCAGAAGGTGAACTGTCTACTATTCTGTCTAATTTTAATTCATCATATACTTATGATGTGGTTGATGATCTTATGAGAGAAAGATATAATTCTTTTTCTTTAATCTCTAAGCCTAATTTTATAGATGAATTAGAGTATTCATTCAAACAACTATTAGACCAATTTCCTTCTGATAAAGACAATATTATCTATACTAGAAATAAAACTTATTTAGAAATTATTAGTAGAATCTCTAATAATTCTGGAGTTCAATTTACTATTGAAGATACAGATTCTGTAGACATAAGATATTTAGCCTCTATTATCTTTGATTTGTTTATTTCTAATTATAATGAATATGTATTTAAGTTCTTATATAATTTTATTGTAAATCAGAAAGATTTTATTTATAATCAATTAGATCTTATTAAGAATAAGAAGTCTAAAGATATATCTACTATGTATAATAGGCAATACTATTCTAATGATACTTTAGCTATTATTAGTGCTAAATTATATTCTTGTATTGATTTCATTACAGCGTTAGATTTTGACTCTAGAACTACATTAAGTTATATCTATACTTCAGCTGATGAAATTGTAAGAATGAATTATCTTCTTCAGTATATTGATTCATCTGCTGATTTATTTAGAATTTTAATTCTACCAATTCTTACTAATGATTTAATTTCACCATCCTTAGTAAACTCTGTAAAAATGGAATTACAAAAGAATTTCACCATAAATAAAGCTAATATTTTTGATAAACAAGTATAAGGAGACTATTATGGAAGAAGAAGTAACTAAAACAGAATCTATTAAAGATATTATTGAAGCGGGTAATAAAGAAATAGAAGACGTTAAAATCCAATATGCTGATGAAATCGATGAACTTATTAAGAAAACACTAACTGAAAAAGATATTGAAAACTTTACTATTCCTGAATTAACTGATGAGCAATTAAAAGAAGTAGAAGCTACTGAAGATGATATTAAAGTCTATAAAATTGCTAGAGAACTAGAATATGATAAAGAAGATAAGTTAGATGTAGAAAATTATATTGATAAAGATTTCTTATCTAAGATACTTGCTGAAGAACTTAATATTTCTGATATTAAAGATAAGAAAGAAAGAAATAAAGCTATTAAGTCTTATATCTTATTTAGAGCTTACAGTACTTATATGATGTATGAAAATATGGAATTTGCTAATAAAGTAAAAGATATTTCTACTGATGTAGATACTGATGAAATTCTTAGAACTTGGTTTAATCATAATAATGATCTATTTGGTATTACTGAAGACTTGGAATTTTTGGAAGAAAAAGAAAAGAATGAATATTCTATTGGTAGAGAAGCTTATAAGAGAGCTTTAACTTTAGAATCTCTCATTGAACAGGTCAAAAAGATAACTCTTAGTAAACTTATTAAAGAATGCTCTAATAAGAGATACAAGAGACATGTATCTAGAGTTAATATGCTTATTAGGCATCATTTAAAACAAGACGTTGCAGATAAAGAATCTAAAACTACGAATTGTGATAATATTCCGTTATATACTTCTCTAATTATTGGGCTATTGGCTAAGAATAAGCCTGAAGATAAAGATATATTTGAATGGATTATTAAGAATGATAAAGACCATAGATTTTCTAGATCTATTGTAGTACTATTATCTTTGGCTTCCAATACAATGGATTTATCTACTGGTGATGTAGTAGAACCATATTTCATTAATATGAATTTGTATATGATTTCAAATATTCCTACATTATCTGAAACTAGTGATAAATGTACTAAGAGAATTACTAATGCAGTATATGAGATTATGAAATCTATCGTATCTAAAGGAGTTTAATTATGAAATATCAAAAGAAACCATTTTATTATTGAAGCATATCAGACTTTTGAAGAAAAGATTATTCATACATTAGAAGGAGATATGAAAGCTAGTGTAGGGGATTATGTTATTACAGGTATTAAAGGAGAACAGTATCCATGTAAGCCAGATATTTTTAAAGAACTTTATACTCCTTTAAAAGATAAAACTACTGGTATGAGTATTGGAGAAGCAATTACTGCTCTTGAAGTAGGTGAACGTTGTGCTAGAAAAGCATGGAATGGCAAGAATCAGTATATTGAATTAGTACATAATGCAAGCTATATCGATGGTGATGGTAATCTTATTAATGCTAAGCATGATACTTCTGGTAATAAAGTAATTGCTTTTGTAGGTACTTCTGGAGTACAGTTAGGATGGTTAGCATCTCAAGCGGATTTGCTGTCTAAGGATTGGTACATTGTAGAATGATGCATTTATTACAGAGATTAATATCTGTCATAAAACCTAAGTCTCAAGTATTTATAGCTAAAGGCTGTTTTAGCCCATGGTATAGTAATATCTGGGCTGGCAAGTCTCATGTAACCAATATAGATGAATCCATAGCATGTCAAGCTACAGCTGTCTGTAAAGGTGTAACAGATATGGATTCTATGTTCTATAATTGCTCTAAACTTACGTCTATAAACTTATCAAACTTTGATACTTCTAAAGTAGATAATATGGAATGGATGTTCAATAATTGCCCTAATCTTACTTCATTAGACTTATCTAATTTTAATACTTCTAAAGTAACAAATATGGGTGGGATGTTTTACGATTGTTCTCATATTACTACATTGGATTTATCGAGTTTCGATACATCTAAAGTAACTTATATGAGCCAAATGTTCGGTTGTTGCTATAAACTCACTAAATTAGACTTATCTAATTTTAATACTTCTAAAGTAATTGATATGAGTTGGATGTTTGATTATTGCGATAAACTCACTTCAATAGACGTATCTAACTTTGATACTTCTAATGTGATTAATATGTATGCTATGTTTAGTGATTGCCATAATCTTTACTTCATTAGATTTATCTAGTTTTGATACTTCTAAAGTAACTAATATGAGCTATATGTTCAATAACTGTCCTAGACTTACTACTATTAAAGGTATAATTGATATGAAGTCTTGTGAATACTGTGGTAATATGTTCACTAATTGTCCTAAACTTAGAGACGTTAAGATTAAAAATCCACCATCTGGGTTTGAAATTCATGCTTGCATATCTAAATCTCAGTACACTATAGTATCATAAAGTATGAGTAAAATAAATATGTTTGTAACTATACTGAGGCTCAAGCCTCAGTATAGTACTTATTTGTTATTGTTTTTATTTTCTAGGAGAAAAATACTATGAAGAAATTTTTAGCGCGTAAAGTAGATACTATTTTTATGATGCTTGGAAATAGTTGTAATTTAAACTGTGTGTATTGCTTACAACATCCATTAGTTCATCACCAGATTGCTACCAATATTAATCCTGAGATTTATGATTTTATTAGGCAAGTATCTGAAGAAAATAATGGTAATATTTGCAGACTGCACTTTTATGGTGGTGAGCCATTAGTATATTACAATCAGATTAAAGAGATTGTAAAAAATACTGAAAGTATTCCTAATATTAAATATACTATTGTAACTAATGGTAAATTACTTACTGATGATAAAGTAGAGTTTTTTAATAAATATGATTTCCAAGTAGCTATCTCATGGGACGGTAAAAATGTGTTAAAAACTCGTCATTTTGATGCATTCGATCCTAAGAAACCGCTAAGAAGACGAATTATGAGGCTTAATAAATTAACCATTACTGGTGTACTTTCTTCTGAAGTGTATCCTCTTGATTTGATATCTAGTATTCAAGAAGTCATGGATGAGTATTATAATTTGAATAAAAAAGTTTGTTGGTTTAACCTCGATGAAGTATTTGATACTGGTTTTGAAGAGAACTGTAGATATATTATTGATGATATTGATCTAGATAGAGTATATAAAGAAATGACAGAACTTACTGAATACTTTATTGATACTTTTGCCAACAATAAAATTGCTAAAGATCACGACTTGAAGATTATGTATATTAGATCAATCGTTCAGCGTATCGGTTATTATATTAATCATACCGATGAAATTTTAAATAAAGTACTTTGCAGATGTACCAATGGCTATAAAGTATTAAATTTAGATTTAGACGGTAATTTATATTCTTGCCATAACACATCAGATACTGTAGCAAATATCAATGATGAGTACACATACTATTTATCTAAGATTTTGCAATTAGATAATACCAAAACACGTATGCGTGCTAGATGCAAAGATTGCCCAGTTGTAGGATGCTGTAATGGCGGATGTAAACTCGTAACTGATGAAGTATTAGATCAGACATATTGTGATTTTAAAAAAGCTATGTATATTCCAGTTCTTGAAGGTTTACGAAAATATGGAGCGTTATTAAATGGCTAAAAATAGAACTATAAATCAAACCAAATTTTCCACAATAAATACTGGGACTGTAATTACTAAACAGCATACTTATGAAATAAGAAATGCCATAAACGCTTTAATAAATTATGGTGCTAATGTAGATAATTGCGGAAACTGTACTGTATCATGCCAAACCTGTCAAACTTGTCAAAAATGCCAAGGTAATGACTGTAATTGTAATTGTAACTGTGATTGCGGAGATGGTAATTAAGATTAAAAAATATTTTTATAAATATGGTATACTTTTTTATAATAAAGAAGGTAATTAAATGAATTTTACAGATAATGATTTAACGGATATAAAAATTAAGAAGATACATTTAACAGAAATGGAAACAGCAATTAAGACTTTAATCTCTTCAAAGAAGATTTCTAATGTGTCTATAGGAACTTTAGATTATAATAAACCTACTAGCGATAGTTATAGGAAAATACAAAACGCAATTCATTCGTTAGAATCTTCTTTTAGCAATAATTGTTGTCAAGCGTGCCAATCATATACATCATGTCAAAGCTGTCAAACATGTCAATCAAATTGTAATTGTGACTGTAATTGCGGCGACGATGGAAACTATTAATAATTTGGGTATGAATATTATTAAAAAAGGTGATATTATGTTACATATATTTTTTAACGAAAAAAGCGATACTAATAATTATATTGATTTAAATATAGAAGGCAAAAAAATAACTGCGTATTGCAGAAATAATGATATTCAAATGACAGGAAAAGATATTATCGAAGAAATACTTCCATATAGTTCATATATTATGGTAGATAATTATGGCAAGGTAAAGAATTTTTTTAAAATCAATAACTCTAATTATAAGTTCTTAGATATGAATAGATTGGGTGTAGCTGTGAGGATGGATTTTTTTAAATTGTATACATTATTTGCTACACACGATATTATGCAAATAGATACAGGAATGATAAGTAAAGATGGTAATGAAAGAGATATTGTAATTCGTATATTTGAAGGCAATAAAGAAAACTTTCATATTACTTCAGACTTAGAATATGATATCTCTACTTTTAATACTAGCGATTTAGAAAATCCTAAAACTCCGCACCCAAGACGCTTACTTTGGGACTATTATGGTATTAAATTAGTAGATTCTGATATTATTTATAAATCAGATGATAAAGGAAGAGTATTCGATAGTGAATCCAGACCTATTGTTTTAACTTCTAATCTATCAGATGATACTAAATATTTAGAATTTGAGATTATTAAATATAAAAGCAAATTTGAAAAAGAAACAACTAGAGATATTGATGATGAAGAGGTTTTTATCGAATCTACTTCTGGGATATTAAATACTAGAAGAGTAAAACTAGTTAATGGTAGAGGTAAATTTAGATTATATCCATTAGGGTATTCTGGTGAATTTAAACTTAAATTAGGCAGAAAGTGGTATGAAGTATGGGATGAATATAGTTTAAAGCTAGAGGATATTTAATATGAAATTATCTATTTACCTAGGAAGTAAATGTAATCTTAATTGTAAGTATTGTCATAGAATTGCAGATACTACTGAAAAATCAGTTGTATCTGATAAACTTATAAATTATATTAAGTCTATTTCTAATGATAAACTTACTATAAGATTTATGGGAGGAGAACCTACTTTATATTTTGATAATATAAAACAAATAGTAGACATATCTCCTAACGCTAAGTACTCTATTTGTACTAATGGTAAAGACTTGTATAAATATATAGATTACTTTAGGGATCATAAATTTACTTTATGTATATCTTACGATGCTAATGATGAATGTAATCTTAGAGGATATGACCCATTTACTTCTTTAATAAATTATCCATTTATATCTGTATCTACTACTATATATCATGGTAATACTGATTTAAAAAAGATTATTAAAAAACTTAATAAGAAAGAATTAATTGTTGGTAAAAGATTAACTCTATTCCCTCATATAGTACATAATACTGGAGAAGCTAATAGCAAGTACGCTTTAACTATAGATGATGCTATAGAATATATCTCTCAATTTAAAGAAATGGTGTCTAGCTTTATGAGAGACTATTTTAAGTATGGTTTAATAAATATAAGATATCAATCTATGTTTATACAATTATATAGGCAATACAAATTCGGATACAATAAAGGTGAAACTTATTGTGTAAATCACAATTCTGAAAAATGTGATATTAATGGTAATTTTTATGATTGCTTATATATAAGAGATGATGTTTTACCAGAAACGGATTATACTGAGCAGCAATATGAAATATTAAAGTCTAGATTTCCGAATTGTTTAAATTGTGATGTATATAGTATGTGTGGTGGAGCGTGTATAAAAAGTAAAGAACATGATATAGAATGTTTAATTTATAAATCTCTTTATACATGGTTTAAAGTTGAATTTGAAAGATGGAGGAGTATATATGGGAATTGTAGATAACTTGTTTGTATTTGTAAATGCGATAAATAAAAATGATGAAGATGAAACTATTAAATTAAATATTAAAGATAAAGAACTGCATTTCTTTCATAATGATAAAGAAATAATTGTCGATGCTGAACTATTAGATCCTAATACTAGCACTTGTATTGTATACAATCAAGTAACTGGTAATGATTACGTATTATATAATTACAGAGAATTGTGCCAAGCTTTGGATATAGCATCTAGAGAATTCACAACTGTATTTCAGCAAAGATGTTTTATGCAGATAGATACTAATTCTCATGGAGAGTTATTTATCAAAGCTTTTCTATTAAAAGGAATGAATGAACTGCCAAGTGATACTAATGATTTTTCCGGTAAAATGCATTGTACTACTGATGATATTCATCCATTAGACATTAACTTTAGTTGGGGAGTATATAATCTCTATGGAATAAAAGACAATGATAAATTTAAAATTAAATTTAATTTTAAACAATCTGATTTTATTAGAGATATGAAGGTATATTGCAACTATGCTTCTCAACATAAAGAATGTGCATTAGGTGAAAATGAGATGGAATTCAAATATATTCCTGGAGAAGATATATACTTTGGTAAAATAAGAAGTAGAAGTAAAGGAAGATGCTTTATAGTAAATAATATTTTAGAAGATTCAAACTATTATAAAGACATAGCATTATAATTTTTTTATCTATCTATTCTATATAAAGTAAATAGATATTTTTCATTTGTATATAATATATATGAATAGCAATATTGCTATTCATATATATTATTGTTTTATAAAGGAGGATTATAATGAGTGAATATTGCAAATCTTTTCAAGAGATTAATCGAGAAATTGCATCTAAGGTTTTCGCTAAAAAATCTCAAGTTAATACAGATGAAGGTAAAAATAACATCATAAATATTGATTTGCATTTTATAAATGGTTTGCATGTCAAAACAGGCGATTATGATGTAGGTTTACCAAATACCCTATATATTACTAATGAGGATAAAGATAAAACTATAAACTGCAATATAGAATCATTTGTATATAGTAATAATTATGAATGCTTTTTTGAGTTAATTAAGCGATTAGAGTGTATGAACAGTTCTGATGCCATCAGATTGTTTGTATTATCAGATTTTTGTTTTATCCATAAAGAACTAGCAAACAACTATAACTGTGAAAGTATAATTGGTGTTTTAAATATAATTACTAATCATAATATAATTTATGAAAGTAATTTTAAAAAATGGGAAGATCTAGTTGATTATATTGTATCATCTAAATGCTTCAAAAATATAAGTGAATATATTGATAAAGATAAACTGATGAGTGAATTACAAAATAAGAATGAATTTCGATTAAATATTGATAATAAATCCTTATACTATTTTTTAGATAAAAGTGTAAATAGAAATCAGATTTATTGTATCGATCTTAAAAGATTAGAACTATCACGAAAATACGATTAAACTAATTAAGCAAGCTAAATCTTACTAAGTTATAGGGGAGATACATTATGATAATTAAAGATGAGTCATATGATAAAGAGCATTATGTTTTTGAATTATTAATGACCGAAAGAGAATATAATGATATCAAGGTTTATATACGTTTACTTGACCGGCATATTGAGCTTAGACATTATAATTTGTCTATAGCTTATCATATGTCAAAGAAAGAAGTAGAAGCATTTCCATCTTTTTATGAAAGAATGAGAAATGCTTTTGGAATGAATGAGTCTAAAGATAAGCAAAGATGGATAATGAAACAGTTTAGAAACAGGCGTGCGACATGGACACTAGGCAATGTTTATGCAGAACTTATATTACTAGATTATCAAGTATATGATGACGAATTTAATGAGCTAGCGCAAAAATGCAAAGAATATATAAATAGAAATTAAATTTTATAATTATAGATAGAGCTATATAGCTCTATCTATAATATATTTTTTTTAATAATCTGTAATATCAGGAGTTACATTATTTATACTAGGGGAATATTTTAAATATGCATTTCCATCATAAACATTAGTAGAGTTTACATAAAGTGCATATTGTTTTCCAGCAGTAACTCCTATATATTTTTCTGATTCTTTCGTATCACCATCCATAGTAACTGCTCGTACCCATAGTTTATTACTACTTTCGTTTCTAATGCCTAAAGTAGCGTGGTGACTGTCATCTGTAATAAGAATATTTACTGTTGCAAGCACAACTTTTATACCTATTGGAATTGTAATCGTCTGTTGCTGGTCTATCTCAAGGTCTATCCTTCCAGTTGGTATATTTATAGTTGCTGGAGAGGCACTAAATACTACCCCCCCCCATATAGTTCCTTTTAAGGTTGTTGGCATATCAATATCATCCTTTCTTATACGAGTAAATATTTATTCTATCCAGATTTTACCACCTGGGATATTAAGAGAACCATTAACTGTAAGATTATTTGTAGTTGTAGTACCAGTTAAAGTATTATTGCCATCTAAAGTTGGATAATTAGATAAATCTACTGATTGTACATTAGCCGATAATACACCATCAGTAATAGTTAATCCGTCACCTATCTTTACACCACCTAGTACAGAAGAACTAGCTACGGGAAGAGTATATATAGTATCAGTAAACTTAGCATTAGCTGGTACATCACTTAATACAGTATGACCATTTACCGTAGTGGCACTAACAGCATTACCATTAATTGCTAGATATAATTTATCAGCTTCTGCTTTAGTACTATATGCAGATAAATCTACCACACCAGATAAGTTATCCCACTCAGTACCATTCCATACTACATTATCCCCAGCTTTAATATTATTAGCAGTATCTGCATTTTTGATATTATATACATCGCCTATTTTATGCTCTGTTGGTAAATCACTATAATTATTTACAGTTCCTTTATATCTATATGCAGCTGTAATATCAGTTAGCTTAGCATAATTAGCTAATATATTATTTATACCATATTGAGATATAGCACCGTCAGTATTTGTACCCGATGTAGAATAGAGCTTAGTAATACCTTGAGTGGTATCATTAGCTACAGGCACATTATAAATATCTGACCACTCACCACTTAATGCTATATCAGCTAAGTTTTCTCTATCTAATTTATATGATAAAAGCTCAGTAATACCAGCTTGTGTAATAGTACCATCACTTCTAGAACCAGAAGAACTGTATAACTTAGTAAATCCTAATGTAGAATCTGTAGCTAAACTTGGGGTATTAATTAAATCTGTATAACTACCAGTTTTAGCCACTACAGCTAAACTATCACCGCTTATACTGCCAGATGCTTTAATAGCATTATATATACCACCACTAGTTACTGGATTAGTACTCCCAGCTTTAGGGGTAGTATCAAAAGTTAAAGTATTTTGTTTAGTATTTAATTCAGCCTTAGTAGCATAGGTAGAATTAATAATATTACCATTTTGATCTTTAACTGCTTTATCAGATGTGCCAGTATAATTTGTTTTATTTATACTAGCTACTGTAGTACCACCAGTTTTCCAGTATATAGTACTAGTATCAGAAGTATTAATATCTGTATTAAAAGTTTTTAATCCAGTAATAGTATCATTACCAGTTTTACTTACATAATTATTTAAATCAGTTCTGTCAATAGTATTGCCTCGTAATTCTGCTATCTTATTATTTACAAATTCTGTATTTGCTATTTTAAGAGAGTTATCAGAAGTAATAGGAGTAGGAGCTTTAGGTTCTCCTATAAAACTAGGTGAATCTAATTTAGCATAAGATTTTAAATCAGCACCACCTAAAGCTATATTAGTAATAATATCTCTAATAGTATCATCATTATTAAATACATTGGTTACACCGTTTACTATAGCAGTATTAAGATTTTTTACACAATCAGCATCAGTTTCATAGTGGATAATATTTTGGATATTATTTTTAACAAGTGATACTCTTGCTTTTCTTATTACAGTGCTTTTAATATTATCATCAGCCATTACTAGTTTCACCTCACTTCAGCAATAACCTAATCTTACCTATACCAAGATTATATTTATTCTCTAATGCTATACCAATTACCTGTTTATTAGAAGTAGAATTATTAGTAAGAGCTATACCAATACCAGGCATACCATTACTAATAACAATTCTATCTCCTTTATATACTACACCAGATACTTTAACATGTACACGTCCTGCTAATGCAACAGGGATAAAATTCTTTAAGTTTTCTTCTAAAGTTTTATCCTTTTCTCCACCAATAATATGGGCATATTCATCAGAATGAATTCCTACTATAACTCTATTTTTTGGAGTAGCTTTAACATATCTTTCTTTATCAGATGATAAATCCAAAGCTATAATATCCCCAGCTTCAGTTTCTTCACCACGTTCAAAGAACTCTGCATAGTCATTATATTGAGCATTTACTACTCTAGCTGCCGTTAATACTCCTGGGAAATATGTATTATGTGCATAATCTAATAGAGTCGCCCTACTTTCTAATGTATTGTAGTTATCATGGTACTGCTCAAGGTAGAAGCTTGCTTGACTATTAGTATTACCAGGATCGGAGTTGTTTAATTGAAATTTTAAATGACAACCATCATGTTGACTTCTAACACCTCCTATGACAATTCTGGAGCCATCCCCGTCAGTTTGGATAGATTCCATCAATACTGTATCTTGAGAAATATTGGTTGCTAATACTTTACTAGCTTCAGATGCATGCCCATTGAATGTAGGTGCAGTTACAGCACCAGTAAATGTAGCTGTACTATCTCCTGTGATTTTACCTTTAGTATGGATATCACCGGTTCTAGCATTCATACTAATTGTATATGGGTCACTGCTAGATTTTCTAACACCAACAGTCTGCCATCCATTAATTGCTAAATTAGCTTGATTAGCAACTACAGCATCACTTACATCACCTTCACCAGGACCTATGTAATTATTACCAGTGACAGATTTACTAAAAGTAATACCACCAGTCATAGTATCTCCAGATTTCTTAACATAAGTATCTTTTATTATATTACCAGCACTATCTCTATTTGCTGTTTCTGCATTTAAAATTGTATCGGTATTGCTTACTAAAGTTTTCCAATCTGTAAATGTGGTTCTATTACCAGTAGTATTAAAGCCTCTGATAAATATTTTACAAGGATTATTAGTAAATACTTTTTGTACTCCGTATCCAGGAGTATTTTCTTCTACAATTAATCTAAAGTTACTATTAACTCCAGATGGTTTATTTACCAAAGTACCTGCTATCTGCCCAGAAATACATGAGTATACGCCAGGTTTAACATACGTATTCATGTTTTCAGACTCTGCCAGCTTAGGTATACTGGTATCATTAGTAGAATTGTCTAATTTATACCAAGCATGAGATAAACCATCTGCTATATTAGCATTTTTATTTAAATCAAAAACCACTTTCCAACTAGAACCACTATCAGTAGGCATATAAGCATATAATTTATTTTCATCCACTCTATAGAACAGCATACCTGGTACTAAGTTAGTAGCTGGGAATTCATTACCGTATTTATTAAATACATCAGTCATTAAAGTAACTTTAGTAAATTGAAGTTTATTAATAGGATTATTTACCGTACCAGTTCTAATAAATAAATCCCCAGATTGGTCAAACCATAACTGGGTAACTGTAATAAAATTACTATCTCTAATAGTAGTAGGTAAATTTAATAGAGTACCAAACTGAGAAGGTTGGTAATCAAATACATTTTTAGCATCATATACTGATGCAAATAATCCTAACTTAGCAAATCCTTTAGTAGATTGATCAGTAAATCTATAATTTGGACCTAATTGATATACCGCATCCCATATTCCAGTAGGAGTATGTAATGTATATTTATCAAATTTTTCTTTATGAGCATCATCAGAAGTATTATGGTTATCTAATTCTACTTCTGTTATAATTTGTTTAGTAGATTCATTATTATTATAATATAGATCTTTTATAGCCATTTAATCCTCCTTTATTCTACTACTAACCCTACTTTAACTATATTAGATTTATTAGCTAATAAGTATAAATAGGTTGGGTCTAATTCATTATTTATTGATGAGCTAGTGCAATATATCTGTACTTTATTACTATTATTAGCATCTCCAGGAATAGTATTTAAATATCTAAAATCTTTAATTACAGCTATTTCATTGCCATTAGCATCAGCTATACGCATAGTTATAGAATTAATAGTCAGATTATCAATTTTATTAAATCCTATAACCCATCTACCAGTTTTCTTATTAGAATTCTTACTCATCTTAAATAGATTAAACCCTAATAATCTTACAGTTAGCCTATAATTAGTACCTTTAACAGGAACAGTTGCACTACTAATAGAACTTCCCTCTAATTCATCAAAATAACCAAATAAATAATCAAACCCATAATACTTCAATATTTCGGGTTGTATAAAATTATTATTGGTAAGCTTTGGGTTATTAGTGGTACCACTATAAATGATATTATTTGGGTCATATAATGAAGATACAAATAAATTATCATTATGCCCAAATAATAATGGGGTAGTTTTAATTTTATTTTTTTTATATAAGTATATATATCTTAAGTCTTTAGAAGCAACTTCTCTTTCCCTCCCGATATTTAAATCCCCATTTTTCTGAGTGGTATATACGTGGATAGTTGCATTCTTTGGTTGTTTAATAGTTACTGTTGCCATAATTTATAAGTTCTTTCTTTTTAAAATTCATGGTTTATGTGTTATCATAGTATAGAGTATATTGTGATTTAGATAAACCAGCTCCATTAAACCCTGATGGTGGATTTTTGATCTTAACATCTCTAAGTTTAGGGCAGTCATAGAACATATCTACAAAACTCTCACAATGCTTCATATTGATCATGCCTTTAATAGAAGTAAGGCTAGAACAATATCTAAACATATAGCCCATATCAGTTACATTAGAAGTATCAAAATTAGATAAATCTAATGAAGTAAGATTAGAACAATACTCAAACATAGCATACATATTAGTTACATTGGAAGTATTAAAACTAGATACATCTATTGAGGTAAGAGATCTACAATAATTAAACATATATGCCATATCAGTTACTTTAGAAGTATTAAAATTAGATATGTCTAATAAAGCAAGATTACGACAGCTATAGAACATATGATTCATATCAGTTATTTTAGAAGTATCAAAATTAGATAAGTTTAATGAAGTGAGAGAATGACAGTCCTCGAACATAGAATTCATACTAGTTACTCCTTCGCAAGTAACAGTAGCTTGACCTGATATAGTCTCATCAGTTTTAATTATATGAGATGCATCAATCCATTTTGAGTAATACCATGGAGCACTACCCTTAGCTATAAATATTTGAGGGCGTTTAGCAGGTGTGGCACTTACAGAATCATCACCAGTTATAATACCACTGGTCTTATTTAATTCCCCAGCAGTATAACCAGTGTCTGCTACAATAGTAGCAGTCCATGTAGTTCCATATGGTAAAGATACATTATTAGTATAAGTTTTACCATTAGCCGTAACAGTAATAGTCTGATGTGCAGATTGCTTAATAGTAAGAGTATACTGTAAAGCAACTGCTGCTGTAGCTGAAATGGTATGATTATGATTGATACTTATTATATCATTTGGTCTACATTTAACCCCATCAAGTAGTAAATCGCCACTACGATAGCCTAATGATGGTTCTATATTTAATCTAAGATTATCTCCCTTTGTAGTTTCAAATGTACTAGTAAATGTTTGACCTTTTTTAACAGAATATACACTAATAGTCTGATTAGCAGATTGAATAATGGTAATCGTAACATTGGAATTTGTAGCAGGACTAGCATTAATAACCATATCTCTATTAACTATTCCACCCTTAGTATTCGGTATACCTGCTGTATATCCATTATCAGCTATAACCTCTACCTCATATTTGGTTCCTTCAAGACAGCTGAATGATGAGGTGTGGTCTGTACCACCAGCCTTTTGTGGTACATATACATGAATAGTTTGGTTATCAGATTGAATAATAGATACTCTGTATGTCTTTTTATCTGGCTCAGTGTTGACAATGTATTGCAGAGTTCCTACTAATAATTTTCCATCACTATTATTAAATCTTTCTATTCTAGAATCAAATTCTTTAAAAATAAATTCTAGATAGTTAGAATCTGCACTTGCTTGTGATTGTACTGCTGTTATAGTTAGATCTTCAGTAGCTTTACCAGTATGCTTTACACTATTTATAGTTTTACCATTAATAATTAATGATGTAGCAGTATATCCAGGGTCTGGTATTAATTCTACAGTATAATCTTCATTATCTTCAACTATAGTATCAGTATAATACTTTTTATTTCTATAAGTAAGCACTATAGTTTGATGCTTAACTTGTTTAATAGTTACTGTATGATAGTCTGTTTCATTATATAAATCCCTAGCTAATGTAGCAAAGATTCTACAATTTTGATTAACTACTAAGTATTTATACCTATCGTGTGGTTCCTCTCCAGCAACATCATAGTTAGTTTCTGGATAAATACCACTATCTAAATCGCCGGCTTGAATACCAGTAAGTTTATCATCATCTGGATAAGATACCAATATACCAGCTCTATAGTCATGAAACCTTGCATTATCTCTAACTGTAATGGTTTGATGATCTGATTGAATAATATGAATCCAATAATCATCATGAAATTTATCTGGTATTACAGTAAATTTCCATTTAGAATTAGCTTTAGCAAAGAATGATTCGGTATGACTTACACCAGTATATTCTCCTTTATCATTCAATTCATATGCTATTATAGTTTGATTTTCTTTTTGTAAAAGAGTTATAAGATAGCTGTTTTCACTCAAAGTTATCACCCTCTCTTTAATTAGTTACATAATTGTTAAACACGTATTATCCCATAGGGTTTTATACCCTATGGGATAATTTACTATTCATCTTTAAATTTAATAGTTACTGTTACTATAATTTATAAATCTTTTTTTAAAAATCTATACTTATGATACTATAGTATATTGAGAAGAAGATAAGCCAGCCCCATCAAAACCAGCAGGTGGATTCTTAATTTTAATATCTTTAAGTTTAGGGCAGTCATAGAACATAAGGCGATATTCAGTACAAGACTTCATATCAATTACACCTTTAATAGTGGTAAGATTAGAGAAGCCATAGAACATATGACCCATATCATTTACATTAGAAGTATCAAAGTTAGATACATCTAATAAAACAAGATGAGGACAGTTATAGAACATACCACCCATATATTTTACTTTAGAAGTATCAAAGTTAGATAAATCTAATGTAGTAAGATTAAGACAAGTATAGAACATATTACCCATATTAGTTACTTTAGAAGTATCAAAGCTGGATACATTCAGTGTAGCAAGATTAATACAATCTTCAAACATGCTATTCATACTAGTTACTTTAGAAGTATTAAAGCTAGATAAATCTAATGTAGTAAGCCCATAACATTGATTGAACATATAATCCATATTAGTTACTTTAGAAGTATTAAAGCTAGATAAATCTAATGTAGTAAGCCCATAACATTGATCGAACATATAATCCATATTAGTTACTTTAGAAGTATCAAAGTTAGATAAATCTATTGAAGTAATATTAGAACAGTTTTCAAACATATGCCTCATATCAATCACATCACTATCACATGTGACTGTAGCTTGACCTGATACAGATACGTCTGTATTAACTACATGGGATTTATCCCTCCAATTTGAATTATACCATGGAGCACTACCTTTAGCTATGTAGTAGTATGTTTTTGGTTTTATAGTAGCAGGACTATCATCTTTAAATTTAATAGTTATATCGCTAGTAAGTTTACCTCTAGAAGATGTATTAAGACGATAATAATCTGTAGAAGTACTATTAGTAGTATTATCCAATAATACTACTAAATATACACTTCCTTTTGCAGCTTTAAATGTTTCTCTATGCCCTTCATCAGTATCAGCTTCAAAGATATCTCCTTCATCACTTCGTCTATATTCCATGATATAAACTATAATGCTATACTTAGTATCTTTAGGTTGAACTATGGTTACAGTTACATTATCATCTACAGTAGTAGTATCTGAGTCAGGAGAGTTATCTACTAACAAATTTTTATTTTTAAATATCAATTCATTAGTATCGTTTACGACTTTGGTTCTTATATTAGTATTCATAATATTTTAAACCTCTTCTTTAGAAATATTAATAGTACCGTCTTGAAGCAATTTAATTCTATTAACTCCAGATTCTACTATACCATTTATATAATAATTTACTACGCCATGTAATATACATCTAGCTGTGAATGAAGTACCTTCAGATATTCTATAAATACCTTCACCAGCTGGATGATAGTTATCAGAAAATTCTACTTTAATGCTATAAAATTCAGAGGTATTATTTTCCCTTTCTATAATTACGATAGGTAATTCTTTTACAGCATCTTCTGTAGTTACAGAAATATCTGTGTTTACTACACCAGCTAATTCTCCAGTAGAAGAGATTATAGCACCACTGCTGTATTCATAATCTGGTTCTACCTTAAACTCATATATACTACCATCAGCTACTTTTACTTTTTCTACTACATCTCTACATTCATATCTAGTCTTACCATTATCAGAATATTCATCCCAGTTATACATAACTAGAGTTACATTATTAGCTGGTGTCATAGTTACTGTATGGAATGTAACCTTAGATACAGGATCTACTACTAAGTTATCTAATGGGTATTTATAGTCTATGTAGTACATTTGGTTTAACTTATAAGGTCCAATGCTATTTCCTATTCTATAACCACTGTTAGCTTTAGCATATACTATAAATTTACTACCAAATGGAATATTAGTAAGATTACATGGAGCTTTAACGTTATTAGCTATTACTTCACTAGTATTAGGATTGGTGATTCTAATAGATACATCCTGATTATCTAAGTTCTTATCTAAGATATTTAAAGTAAATGTCTCTATAGTAGCGTTAGCAGCAGATACAGTAACTCCACTACTAGTAATCTTAGTGCTACTCATACTTATAACCCCAGGAGTAAATCCATCTCTAGTAGAAACTATATTTGCTGTAAGAGTACTACCAACTAAATCTTCAAAATCAGTATTATACGTTTTGCCATTACAGGTTACACTTATCATTTGATTTAAAGATTGTTTAATAGTAACTTTACCCATAGTTCCTTTAGTAGCTGGTGTAGCAGTTATAGTATGATTATCATCCAACCAAGATAAGTTATAATTAGTTTGCCCATCAAGCGTATATTTACCAGCTATATATCCCTTATTAGGAATAACTTCTACTTTAAATTTATTAATTTGCCCACTCTTATAAGCAAAGGAATTATAATATACTTTATCATCTATAGAAACTTTAATAACTTGATTTGGAGTCTGAATAATTTCAAATCTGTATTTTAATGAATTATTTTCTGGGTCATATAGTTTCTTAAATTCAGTTACTAATGGAGAACAAGTTACAATATTTAAATCATATCTAGTCTTAATATTTCTAGTTATCTTTTTGAGAGAATTAGAAACATCATGTATTTCTGATTTAGGAACTAATAAACCATTGACAAATACCATCATCATTTCATTACTTAAGTTTCTATCTATAGTATGCTCATCGAAGAATAAATACCCAGATTGAGGTACATATCCTACAGAACCAGAAGCATTACTACCAGTATATAAAAATACAAAGTTTATATCACTAGTTTTATCTATAGCTATATTATCACTAAGAGTAATAGTACGTTTAGTTTTATCCATAGTATAATTATCACTCTCTATAAAACTACCATTAATAAATACTAATACTCTTTCAGATAAGTCTATAGGTTCAGCATATACATATGGTAATTGAATAGTTTTAGAAGATAATTTAGTTTCATATTCTTTTTTAGATATTGAACCTGAAGATGGTAAATAACAGAATACAAAATCAATGATATCTCCTTGCTTTAATACTGAAGAATATTTAGAATTAAGCTTTAATACAGCTTCAGTATTTTCATCATCTTTAGTAATAGTATAATTACTATCAGCTACCAGTATACCTCTAATGAATACTAATATCGGGCATTCTACTACATATTTAGGTAAACTGTCTGGATAATTAACTTTAAATGTAGATTGATTATCAGATTCTACTGTATTATTCTGCTCTATAAATTGAATTACACTGGATTTATTTAAGTTGTAATTTATCTTAGAGCTATCTATAGTTTTATAAGCTAAATAAATATTAGCTTCACTACCTTTTACTACTATATTATCTTTGAATTCTATAGTATTACCAATAATATTATAGTAGTTATTGCTTATAAATCTATTATCGATAAATACTATAATATTTTCATTTGTATATTTAATACCCACATCATTAGGAACTATAATTTCATTATCTGCTTTAGCTGTAACACTGTACTCATGAAGATTGATACTATTTATATCTTCTGAACCATCATTAGCATATACAGCTGTAAGTGTATCCCCTGCTCGTAAATCATTATAGTTTCTACCGAATATAAGTTTTTTATTAGAAATAGAATAATGATCTTTAGGAACTAATTCGCCATTTCTAAATAAGAAATATTCATTGAAGTTATTGGTAGGAACATTAAAAGACCATTGACCATCATTCATTACTGGTATATTAAGATAGTTTAATATAGCAGAATCATTAGTAATATCATCTTTATCAGATTCTATAACTACAGCTAATTCTGTATTTGCTGGTATAGTTTTATTAAACTGAATGGTATTTTTACCTACTACAGAATATTCATCAGTATTTAAAAGCTTAGTTTCTTCAAATACATAAATAAATTCATCATTAGTAAAATTTCTTATAGAAGAAGAATCAAATACTACAGTATTTGTATTAGTTGTAGTTTTCTTATATAAAGTAATAAACTTTAAAGGATTAGTTTTAGATATAGCATTAGTAGTCTCCCATTCAGCTTTATAATATGGGAATATAAATACTAAATCGTCATCATAAATTAAATATTCATCTATATCTAATAAGTCTATATAATAATCTTCTGATTCAGTTTCTTTATTATAGATAGAGATAATATTATACTTATCAGTACTAATTCTAGTACCATGCTTAAATATCATGAATGAGTTATAATCATTTACTGGGTAATCTTTATATGGCTTAGGTATCTTAAATAATCTTTGTATTGGTTCAGTGGCTTTAACTCTAAATGGCTTAACTACTAAATCGCCAGTACCATTTATTCTAGAGAAAGCATTATTACCAATATAAAATACATCCAATGTATCATCAGAGGATATCGGCTTAGATAAATATAAAACTTTATTTTCTATTCTATTATCCTCTAAATTAGGAATCAATACTTTATAGAAAGCTGAGTTTAATAATCTACCATTTACAAATACAAAATAATTATTTTCATTATATCCAGTTCTAAATTTATACGGTAAAGGTATAGATTGAACTGGGAACTGTAATGGAATTCTTTGATATAAAAACTGATTTCTAGATCCATAATATAATTTATACTTTTTATACTTAGGATCTACTATAATCTTATTATTGATTCTATCTATAGTATACTTAATAGGGCAGAGATTATATTCTCCTTTTACTGTAGTATAAATTACTATATCATTTTCTGGAATATAATAATTATTTTCTTTTATAGGAAGATAATCTAACCCATCTTTAGGGTAAGGAATAACTTCATTACAAATATTTCTGAAATAACAAACTTCATATCCAGGAATATTAGTTGTATAATCATATGGACTATTTAATATCTTCCTCCTTTCTATTAGCCAATTATTAGTTTAGAATATGTTCCAGGAATTCCAATCTGTCATTCCTGGAACAAATAAGTTACATATCATTTACTTTTTAAATTTTTATATTTATGATGCTATGGTATATTGAGAAGGAGACAATTTAGCATCACTAAGGTCTGCTGGCGGATTTATAATATTAACATCTTTAAGCTTGGTACAACCATCAAACATATTGTGGTAACTTCTACAATGTTCCATATCTATAGTACCTTTAATAGTAGTAAGGTTAGAACAGTTATAGAACATAAAGCTCATATTAGTTACTTTAGAAGTATCAAATCCAGATAAATCTATTGTAGTAAGATTTGGACATAAAGCAAACATACTCTGCATAACAGTTACATTAGAAGTATCAAAATTAGATAAGTCTATTGAGGTAAGATTAGAGAGATTAAAGAACATATATAACATATCTGTTATAGCTTCACATGTAACTGTAGCTTGTCCAGATACAGATTCATTTACATTAGTAACTAACTTCTTATCTTTCCAATAACTACTATACCATGGAGCACTGCCTTTAACTATAAAGTAGTGTATTTTTGGTGCAATTATAGCTGGAGAGACACTAAAGGTTACCCCCCCCCCCATATAGTTCCGGTTAAAGTTTGTGACATATTAAATCCTTTCTTATTAAATAATTATAAAATATTAGTTAGAATTTATAGCATAGGTACTTACATGAGTTATACTACCAGAAATTCCAGGAACGGTAAGTGTTACACGCAGTTGGCCTTCACCATAGTGGCCTTTATCACCGCCACCCCCTACTACTGTAAATGTTTTTAACCATTGCTCATCGGTTACTTTCCACCCATATACAGCACCGTTTCCGCCATCAGTAGTTACAAATTTAGCAGATATATTTATACATGAATAATGATATGGGCATTCTACACGTATTCCATTATAATGAGAGTATCTAAAGTTAATATGATATGTACCTGGGAAATTACCATTAGGAACTTCTTCCCAGTTATTTGGGGTATTTGCATAGTTATTTAATAATTTTATTCCAGCTTGTGCTGCCGATGAAGTAATATTATGCTGTTGCTGCCCGCGTGTTTGACCTGCCCACCCATACCAATTAGGCTTATATCGTTTTACAGAAAGAAGCGAATTAGTTAATGATGCAGCAGTAGCATTTACTGACATATTACTATAACAAGTACCGCTAGTAGCACTAATTATACTGCCAGCTTTAAATCCTTTCCATGCAACTAATGTAGCGGACCACTTAGTTCCCCAATCATAAGTCCCATCACTATTTAAAGCAGGGTTCATTACAATGGTTTGTCCATTGCCGGCATTAAGGTAAACTTTATATCTAATCTTGCTTGCATCAGTAACATTGATATTTACGTTACCAGTTACAGTACCACTGGAAGGATTAGCTGTACCAGCATTATACCCTTCATTTGGAGTTACTGTAATTGTATATGTAGTACCGTATGGTACGCTTACAGACTTAGTAGTAGTATAAGTACCACTATCAATCGGATTTACATATTTAATCGTAATAGTCTGATTATCTTTATCAGGAATATTAATAGTAAAGTATCTAATCTTAGTATCAGATGCTCTAATACTAATATCCGTTTCTCCAGCAGTGATAGTGTAACTTAATTCAGCTTGATTATTTTCAATATCAGGTTTTACCAATGCTTTAGGAGTACCTTCTATTAATAATGGGCTAGCCGCATTATAATTACTATTTGGCTTAACATTGACCTTAATTATATCTCTATTAATAATCTTCATACCTTCATTATTTACACATGAAGCAACTACCGTATTGTCAATACCATAATTCTTAGCAGTGATAGCCATATCAGAATTATCATAAATATAGAATCTATATGCATTTTCTACAGGTTCTTTAACAGAGATAAGAGTATCTTCTAACAGAGTATATGAGCCATCATCATTTTCTCCAATAGTATCTTCATTATAGTCTAAGCCAGTAAATTTATATCTATCATTAAGCACAGTAGTAATTACCTTGAATGTATCACCATATTTAGCATTAACAGTAGTGTCTTTGTATTCTTTATCTTTATATTCTATACTTATATCAATAATGTCTTTATACAAATTAGCTGTTCTAATAGTATAATCATTAGTGTCTGCTTCTCTTGCAGCTTTAATAGTAGTATCTTTAGTTATAGTAATAGAGTTATAGTTCAATTCGCCAGCTGTATATCCTTTATCAGCAGTTAATTCAAAATTAACTGTAGTATTATAAGGAACTCTAAATGTAGTATCAGTATATGATAATTTTTCCAAAGTAGATAAATCATATCCTTCTTTATTACTGATAATAGTAGCTTTAATATGCTGATGAGGAGAGGTAACTACAGTTACAGTATAGAAGTTTATTTCTGGTTCATAAGCTCTAATCCAAGAATCACTAGTTACAATACCAGGAGATTCTTTAACCTTACCAGCTGTATAACCATAATCTGCAATTACTGATATTTCATATCCAGATTCAAAATCAGTACCATCCTCTACCTTAAACGATCTAGTAGTTTTACCATTATAAAATTCCCCTTCTTTACCCATTACTTGGATATATTGCTTTTCATACTCTTCCATATAAATAGTCCTATAATCAGCTCTAGGTATATCAGTGAAATAGAATTTATCATTGGTATATTGAATTTTATTATACCATTCTGGCAGCATACCACGTTTAAATAGCATTACATAAGTATTGTTTTTATAATCATACTTATTATAAATATCTCTACTCATTATGATACTATCAAAATTATTTATAGTATTATCAATAAATAAACCGCTAGTATTAAACTTAACTGTTTTACCGATAAGATTATTCTTATTATCTTCTGTAATAATAATATTATCAGAACCATCTATAGCTACTTTACCTACATAAGAATCTATATTACTTTTAGTAAGAGTAACTGAAAGATATTGTCTTAATTTCATTATTACCGTTTTACCAATATATTTATTTTTATTATCATCACAAAGTTCTATTAAGTTAATACCTTCTACTATATAAGAATGAAGCAATAGAGGTAAATTAGTTTCATCTATAGTTATTCTTATATTTCTCTTTAAAGAGTTCATATAGGCTTCAGAGTATTCTTCTATGTTTACTGGTCTTACTTCTTCATATACAGAATCAAACTTATTCTTATTATAATTAAATATACCATTCATAGAATCGGAAATATTATCATCATAAGATTTATCACTCTTATGCTGTACCACACTATAATCAAATTCTTTATTTAATTGCTGTAAATCTACAGGATAATCATTATCCATATTTGTATTAGTATTATAATTTCTAAGATATTGTCTAACTCTAGTATCATTAGGTATTAAAGCTAAATTATCTTCATTAGGGTCTTCTGTATCATCCCATATACAATATAAAGTATACTTTTTACCAGTATCAATAGGTATATAAGTAAATATATTAGCAGAAGATATGGTATAATTATCTCTAGTTATGAATTTACCATCTTCATCAAATACAAATAGATTAGACTTAGTAATTTTATGATCTAAGTTTGTATCTATAAATATATTATCAAACTTAGTATCAGTATAAACTAATTCTCTAAGTCTATTATTTACAGCATAGATATTTATATCACTACCAAAATTACCATCATTATTAAACCCAAACAGTTTAATACCATTATCCGGCATATATCCAGTTTCAGAATAAATAACTTTACATGGTAATCTAATTAATACTACATCTTTGACTACAAATGAAGATGGTTTCTTAATAGATAAAGTTACGAATCTATCTGATCTGATTATATCTATATCAGTCCATTTAATAAATTTATTATTTATCATTAAGACGTATCCATCAACTTCATTTAGATTAAATGCTTCCAGATAGTTTTTCTTAAAATAGATTCTATCTTTATCATTACTCAAATAATGATTATCCCAAGCATCATAGAGCTTAATCTTAATAGTAGTATCATCTCGATCTATAGTAAACTGTTTATTTTGGAAAAACCCTTCAGATATAAAAGTTTGTTTCCAGTCATAATCGGTAGCTACTACTAAATCACCAGTATTGTATACATTACCTCTAACCCATTCTTTGTATAATGAATAATCTGTTATTTCAGTCTTAGGTATTTCCTGCCAAAATATTGATTCTGCATCTCTAGGATCATAGTAATTCCCACCTTCTGGGATTATGTGGTATAATGCTTTATAATACTTTTTATTTACATATTTATCTGGTGCTACTATAGAGTATTCATGATATTTGTAATTTCCTGAACTATCTTTAGTTAAATTACAAATATAAGTCTTTCCTTTATAGAATACTTTATCACCATCAGTATATACATTTTTATACTTTGGTTGTTCCCAATAAGTTATTTCAGTCCATTCTACATGATGATTACCTGGAGTTAAGATATTATAATCAATATTAGAATGATAATATTTACCATTATAAGAAACTATATCTCCATTTTTGTAAGTAGTAGGCTTAACCCAATCTGTAATAAAACTGGTACTACCGCCTACTTCTTTCCAATACGTGGTATCTCCTGGTATATATCCTAAGTTATTATTCATAATAGAAATATAATATTTGTTATTATATTTTACTCTATCTTTAAATGCATACTCTGTTTCTTTATTCCATTTATAGCTATCATCATCTAATTCTTCTTTTTCTGAATTAGTAAGAGCTGTTAATACTGTCCATGCAGCTGGTAACTCTGTATTATAATTTACTTGAGATTGATAGACTCTTTTATTATATAATACTTTATCCATATAATTATAATATTTATTAGGTTCTTCCCATTCTTTGATATCATCTAAGGTATTATGAATGAGTTTCCACCCATTAGCTGCATCAGGATATTCTGTATTAAAGTCTATAGTATTATTATAAATTTGGTTTATATTATAAATTACTTTATCATTGATTCTATAGGGATTGGTTAATACAGGTTTAATCCAAGTAGGAAGATTAATATCACATTGTTTCCATATAGGAGTAAGCATATATGGAATTAAGGCTTGTTCTCTTTTATCTATTTCTTCTTTAGTATTAAACCTTTTCCATTCTATCGCATTAGTAATAGAATCATACTGTGAAAATTCTCTTTCTTTTTCATCCCATACATTAGCTGCATCTTCTAATAAAGATGGATCTATTTCATTTAAGAAATATGTACTAGGTACTTTAGCTTTATTATATGATAATCCTTTTACTAATACAAAATCATCTATATATCCTTTAAAATGCGGATAATACAGATAATCAGCATCATAGCCTTTACCAATGCAGGTTTCATTATTATTAAATACTAATTTAAAAGAAGAAGTTATAGTGCTAGAAATTCCTATTAATTCATTATTTATATAAAAATTAATTTTATTATCATTAGATTTAGTTAATCTTAGCCATACCCATCTACCAGTTAATAGTAATCTACTATTTTCAATAAATGGAATTTCTATTTTAGTACCAGTAGATGAAACTAATACTATAGTCATATTAGTTTTAAATTTGTCTGGTTGTAGGTATATAGAGTTATTAGAGCTTTTAATTTGATTATTACCGCAGAGTAAATACTGCTTCATATTCATCTTAGTAAAATCACAGTTTACCCATAATGCAAACGTAAATTCATCTGTATTTAAATCTAGACTTAGGTTCTTACCAGTAACCTTATTAATAACAGAAAATTCCCCATCTAAATATGCAGCTTCTCCATTATCAAATCTTCCAGCTGAACTATAGTCTACCGTTTCTTCTCTATAGTTAGCTTCATTTATTACTACTGAAGACCATTTAGACTTGGTTAAATCTACACTACCTTCAGTTCGTTTAAACTTTAGATTTATCAAGGTTTCATAATCCATATTATTACTCCTATATGAAAAATGGATGAAGGATTTAACCCTTCATCCAATATTTTAAACCGTAATATCATAAATAAGCATTTTACCCAATTCTACTAAGTCTTTAGCTAAAATCTTTTCAATAGATTTCTGATTATTTAAATATACACCGCTATATGCATCAGTAATCATAGTTAAGAAAGATGGTAAGAATTCTAATGATAATACAGTAGCTGCACCATATAAGAACATCCATTTTTCTATTACTAATGATAAGGTGAGTTTATTCATTTTAAAGATTTCTTTAATTGTATCTACAAATCCTGGTAAAGTCTTTAAATCTTTTCCTTCAGATACAATATTAAATATATTTTGCTGGGATTCATTAATATCTGCTACTCTCATAGCAATTTCATGAACTCTATCTTCATCAGTAAGTTTAAGATGATTATACAAGAAATATTCTGCTGAGAGATACATCATCTTTTCTCTATTTTCTGCTATAATAGAGATATTACCAAGGTAATCAATTACATGAGTAAACAATTTAGCAAAAGCTCTAGTTTCTAATAAAACTAATTGAGATTTATTGCTAAATGCTCCTGGGATACCATAATACATCATATTGTGCTTAGCAGATAATAAATAAGCAATCAATACTGAAGTATTAACTTTGTATCTATTATTATTTGTTTCTACAATTATACTGCTGATATCAATAAAAGCATTAATTTTCTTATTGCCTTTAAGATCTTTAGCAGCAAATACTCTAATAGGCTTTGGCAATGGATTCTCAGGCTGTATTAAATGGGTATTTTTAGAAGTTAATATTTTAAGAAGATATACAGGAGCTTTAGAACGTTTAATTTCTAATCCTACATCTTCTGCAAATTCTGTAGTGTTTCTATCAATACGCTTAGCGTTTAGAATAGCATTAGCCATTACTTTTGTATATCCATTCATTTTGCTGTATAAATAGCATTGTGAAATTGGAGTTGCAACTGGTTTATCAGACATAAAAGCTACATCCTTTCTTTTAAATGATTAAATTATTAGTATGTTTTTATAGTTCTAAAATATAGCAATCTATTTCTAAAATTACATTAAATTAATTGATAAGGAGGAGTGTAAAATGCTTATTTCAGATATAGTTATGACTAATTATTACTTTATCAATACTATCGAGTTTTTAAATAAACATCCGTTTTTAAAGAAAATCGCACTTAAAATTATAAACTTTATTATCTCTAAAGAAATTGAAAATAGAGTATGGAATATAGATTCTATAGAAGAACTATTGTTTGAATACATTGATTTTTTAGATAAAACCCAAGTACAAAGAGAATTGTTTATTAAAGACCAATTTATGTCTATTAAGAATAATGATAATACTAAATTTTCATATAAAGCTAGAAAAGATAGAGAAGGTAGGATAACTTTCATTGCATGCCAATTCTATAATAAAGATGCTGATTTTAGTGTTACTATTAACCTTAATATTTCTAATACCATAGCATTAACTAAACTTACATGTACTTTATCTAGAGATGGAATACCTATTACATATTCTTCAGTTTCAGATATTATGAAACATAAAAATGATATTATTACTATACTTAGAACCAAGATAATGGAATATACTGAATCATATCTTCCGTATGCTATGGCTAATATGGAAATGGTAATGGAAGAGATTAAAAATGAGTCTAAAGAAGTTAGAGGTAAAAAGTTATGATTAATGATGGTATGTTTATTGAAGCCCATATTGCGGATATCCATTTTGGAGCTATGAATCCAAATTTACAATATAATATTTTAAAAGATCAGTTTATTAATAAACTGATTAAAATGCCTATTCTAGATATCGTATCTATTAATGGTGATATTTTTGACCATAAGTTTATGGCATCCAGTGATGCTATTACAGTTGCACAATACTTCATTAAAGACTTAATTGCAGTATGTGCTATGAAACATGCTACTCTAATCATTATCGGTGGCACATTCTCTCATGATGCTGACCAGATTAAATTATTCTATCCATTAGCAGAACAGGCTAAAAATGTTTGTGATATACGAATTGTAGAAGAGTGTAGATATGAATACGTAAAAGGTAAACGTATCTTATGTATCCCAGAATTATATGGTAAAGGAAAACAGTTCTATAGAGATTTAATGTATGGGAATGGTTTATACGATAGTTGTTATATGCATGGTACTTATGCTGGTTCTATTTACGGGAAAGAATTACCAGATTTAGATTCTCAAAGAGAACCAGTATTTTGCATGAATGATTTTGGTTATTGTTTAGGACCAATTATTTCTGGTCATGTACATAATGCTAGATGCTTTGATTCTCATTTCTATTATTGTGGTTCTCCATATAGATGGAGTTTTGCTGATGCTGATATAGATAAAGGGTTTATATTCTTATTGCAGGATATAGCAACTCATACCTATTCAGTGCAATATGAATCTATTGTTTCTGATAAATATGCAATTATAAATTTAGACGATATGATTCATAATGACCCTAAAGATATAATTCAATTTATTTTAAGAAAAAAAGTAGAAGAGAATATTAAGTATATTAGAATTGATTTCACGGTATCTAATCCAGAAGCTATTAATCTGTTACAGACATACTTTAGAGGAAATAAAGAAGTTGTAATTAATGATAAATCTCGTAAAGAAGAGATTACTAAAGAGACTAAAGAAATAGTGGAAAAGTATAAAGATTTTGATTATATCTTTGATAGGAATTTAACTCCAGAAGCTAAGTTAGCTAAATATATTAATCAGTGTAAGAAAGAAATCTATATTACTGCTGACGATTTGGTCAATTTACTAAAAGATTTATAGCTCAACAAAACTAATAATAAAAATCACACTGTTAGGAGAGTACCATAATGAGTGGAAGAAGCTATAAAAAAATACGTAAAGATGATGAAGATAAATCTACAATGAAATTAGATTTAAAAACTTTGAATTGGATGTGCCAATATGCACTATCTGAAAATCAGTCTATTCAAATTTCTAATTTGGTTAATCTTCGTTCTTTACTATTACGAAATAATCCAGAATTATATGCAAATGAACCAGACCTATTAGCTAGATATAATTTTTGTTTGGATATTCTTCATGCTAAACTGGATAAGAAACTTACAAAAAGAGAATTCTATGTCAAAGATGCTATTGGTGTAGTTGGAAATAAATATCCAACCATTAATCCTGATGACTTTGCAGAATTAAATACTAATGATGCAGCTTGGATAGCACAAAACGTTATTAGTGATTATTTGAATACAGCAGATATGATTGATATCTCTAGTGAACTGAAGTCTGCATGTATTTCTTTAGATACATCAGATCCAGGTACTATTCAAACCAATGCTAATAATCTTAAAGAAGTTATTAAGAATGCTAATAATAAGATTAGAAGAAATCAAGCGAGTACTAATGATTTAAATAGTATTAACTTAGGTGACCCTGGTAATGCTATTGACCAAATCTTAACTACTATTAGAAGTCCATCTCATATTCTTAAAACTGGAATGCAAGCATTTAATAAGATTCTAGCTGGTGGATTTGAAGGTGGTAGAGTATATTCTATGTTTGGTCTAGCTGGTGAGGGTAAATCTACTTTACTTAAGAACTTAGCTTACCAAGTAGCATTATACAATAGAGGGTATGAATGTAAAGATAAAACAAAGAAACCGTGTATTATCTATCTTTCAATGGAAAACCAGCCTGATGAAGAATTTCAATCCATGTATAATATTGCAGGATTCACTGAAAATCTTAAAGACCCAAATGGGCCAACAGCAAAACAAGTTATGGCTAATATGGAAAAATCTGGATTAAGATGTTCTGAACCAGGTGATATCGCAATTCATTTAAGATATGCTCCTATTAATTCTGTAGATACTAGTTATCTCTATTCATTAGTAGAGGAGTATGCTGATAAAGGATTTGAAACTATAGCTGTATTTCAGGATTATATAAAGCGTATTAGACCAGTATTTGGTAATACTATGGATGAAAGATTTAGACTTGGTAATGTAATTAACGAGTTTAAAAACTTTGCTGTATATTATAAAATACCAGTCATTACAGCATCTCAGCTTAATAGAGAAGCTGCTAGAACGGTAGATGAAGCTAGAACAAATGATAGATTTGATAAGATGATGAATGGTGTAGGTAGAGCTAATATCGGTGAATCTTCTCTTATTGATGAAAATCTGGATGCTACTATTCTTATTATTCCGTGTGAAAAAGATGGAGTAAAATATTTAGGTATTAAGATTACAAAGCACCGTTATAGAGTTGATATTGATGCAGGAGCTACTAGATTCTATCAACCATTTGTACAAGGCAATACTATTAAATTAGTAGAAGATGTAAATTGCTTTCAACCAGCTGCTAAGTATAGCTTAGTATATGATGAAAACGCTAGTATCTTTACTAATGACAATAATCGGTTTGCTAAGAACGCTATGTTGGAAAGTGAACCCATTGCAGATTTAGATGAATTTGAAGGATTTATTTCTGACGTACCCAAAATGAGAGTAGTAATAGAGAGGGTTACATCATGATAGAGATTAAGTTAAAGAATATAAAATGTCCTATATGCAATAAGCATTCTTTTTTAAAAATCATTTATGATGAAACCAATAAATTGTACTCTTTCAAATGCGATAAATGCGGTTTAGAGTCTGTACCTAAGTTTACAGACTCTATAAACCTATTTAAGAATTTTGAAAAGTTAAAATGGAATAGACGTAATAAGTAATGTTATTTATTTAGGAGGAGAATCATGACTGATATTATGAAACTGATGGACAAAGAAACTTTAAATGAAGTAACCACTACCGCAAATGGTGCTACCACTTATGCTTCAACTGGGGAATATCTTTTGGATTTGAATTATAATATTCCATCCTTGAGAAATAATCCTTATAAGTTTGAAAATACTTTTACCAAAGCATATAGTGAAGATAAAAACTTGGCTATTAGATGGTTGCTTTATTTGAGAGATATTAAGAATGGTGCTGGTGAAAGAAACTCATTTAGAGTTTTATTCGTAGATTTTGCTATGAAATATCCAAAAGTAGCTCTTGAAATTATTGAGAAATGCAATATCCAAAATGATTTTGGTAGATGGGATGACTTGATCTATATTTGGTATGCATTGAAAGATACATCTAAAGAAATTACAGATTGCATTAAGTTTATTATTGCTAAGCAGCTTAATGAAGATATTAAGGAATGTAATAAGACAAGATATTCGGATAAGGATTTGCATATCTCATTGCTTGGTAAATGGATGCCTTCTATTAATACTTCATCTAAGAAAACTAAATTGATTGCTAATTGGATTGCCAATGAATTTAAACTCTCTAGTAAGCAGTATCGAAAAATGCTTTCTATTTTGAGAAAGCATAGCAAAGTAGTAGAAGTAGACACTAGTGCTAATAACTGGAAAGAAATTGAATATGAACGTGTTCCCAGCTATGCTAACTTGAAGTATAAAGATGCATTTTTACGGCATGATACTGAGCGTAGAAAAGATTATCTTTCTAAACTTAAAGAAGGTAAAACTACTATTAATGCTGGTACTTTGTTTATGTATGATATCATTCATAAATACAGAGATCATTGTGATATATATTACGGTTTTAATGGTACTAAAGATGATTCTCTTGAACAACTGTGGAAGAATCTGCCAACTCCAGCGAAGTTGTCTAATACTCTCGTAGTAAGAGATGGTTCTTATTCTATGGTAGACCGTATTTCACGTAGTTCTTCTCTCACTTCGATGGATATTGGGGATTCTATCTGCATCTTCTTATCTCAGTTTAATACTGGTGAATTTAAAAACAAATTTATTACATTTTCTAGTACACCACAGATTGTAGATCTGACTTCTACTGATGACCTTTGCACCAAACTTAGGATTCTGGGTAAATATGAAGATTGTAGTAATACCAATATCGAAAAAGTATTCAATCTGATTCTTAATACCGCTATTAAGAATCAGATTACGCAAGAAGATATGCCAGAAAGAATTGTTATTGTATCTGATATGCAATTTGATTGTGCATGTACTTCTACTCCAGATCAAACTTTGTTTGAATCATTCATTGAAAAGTATAAAGAGCATGGTTATAAAATGCCTAAACTGATTTTCTGGAATACCTCTATCTACGCTGATCAGAATGTTCCTTTGAGAACTAATGAGAATGGAGTAACTTTGTTATCTGGTTTCTCTAGTAACATGGTTAATATGGTGGTAAATAACGAACTTGATCCGTTTAAAGCTCTTATTAAGATTCTTAAGAATAAGAAATACGACTGTGTGGATTCTATCAAATTCTAATTATTTCAAAACATTATATTACAAGATAGCTATATAGCTATCTTGTAATAATTTGGATTTTAATGATAAGAATTAAATCTTTTTATATTTTTAGATTCATTTGTTAGTATGGATGATAAATAGTTTCCTAAAGTATCAGCTGGTATAAGTTTTAATGGATTAATATTATGGAATTCTTTTACGTTACATATCCCATTTAGTAATAATATCAAATAATAGAAATCTGTCAAACCATATATATCAGCAGATAGCAGTTTTGGTTTATAATTGTACTTAACTAATTCATCATTAGTTAGTTCTATATTTATAGCTAACTTCTTTAGCTCATACATATAATCATCCAATACATCTTTCACTACATATTTTATTCCACCTGACTGTCCTTGATAACAAAAGCTTTCATAAATTGGTACTACACTTCGGTTATTATATGCAGCTTTAAATTCATCTAATGTATGAGAATACATTGGATTGGTAGATCCATCAACTATTACTGTCGTTGCCATAGAATTCTCCTCCTATAATAACTGGTTTAGTAATATCACTACTTGTAAAACTTACTATGAATCTAGTTCCAGGAGGTATAAATTTCAAAGGGTATCGTCTTGAAACTTCTACGGGAACTTTAAGTTTTATAGCTGAAGCTATACCTACATCTCCTAGCGGTAGATTACCAGTATTTTTATTTAAGATATTAGTTTTACTCAAACTAATTCTACTTATATTATTAGTATTATCTTTTAACCCAGTTAAAGATTGCATTCTAAAAACTTGCTCTCCTGGTTCATACTTATTACAAGTAGTTAGTAAGATAGCTATTTCAGTATCCTGTACATTAGGGTTATTAATCATTAATATCACCTCAAATTGTATATTATAATTATGACGTATTTTATTATAGTAGTGTTTTTTAAGGAGGAATAAACATTATGAAATTCAGTGATAAAATTAAGATGCAATACGAAGAAATGAAACTTAAAAATTCTATTAAATTTTCTAATATGATTATTAGAGATTTACAGTTAGGTATTACTCCAGAAGGATTTATCTATGCTCCTGGAATACTAGACCCTATTACTAAATCACCAGAATCTTTTACATATAATGGATATAGATATGTAGAATTTACTGAAAGAGGGATTGCTATTACGGAAGAAAATCCTGAGATTAGATTATTTGACCCATACAATAATATGGCTTTGATGCTCTATTGTTTACAATGGTATTTGGTTAATATTAAAGAAATTGATATTAACCATGATTTCTTAAATATGTTTATTACCAATAACAAGATGAATTGTATCGGTCATTCTGAGATTAGATTGTTTAGAGATGCAGATATGAATAAGTATATTGATATCCCATCGTTTAATCAAACTATGTTAAGTATTACTGGTCATGATTATATTAGAGACTGCTTAAAGTACTATGATATGATTATGATATTTGATAATTCTCTGCCGTATGATTTTTATAGCGAGGAAATTAAAAGTATAGATATGGTTCCATTCGATGTTTTCTATAATAAAGAAATGTCTATTCATGAAGAAGAATTGAGTAAGAAGAATCATATTAAGCTTAGAACTGTTATTAAACGTTTGTGAGGTACTATTATGATTTTATTCAACGATGAGCAAGAGAAGTTGATATCTGAAGCAATAGATTGGTATAATAATTCTAGTGAACAAGTATTTCAAATTAGTGGTTCAGCTGGTACAGGCAAAACTACTGTACTTAAAGAAATCATTAATAGATTAAAATTAGTACAAGAAGAAGTAGCTCCTATGGCTTATACAGGAGCTGCTGCTATTGTATTGCGTACTAAAGGTTTTTACAATTCTAAAACTATTCATTCATGGTTCTATAAAGCTATAGAAGTTCCAGATTTAGATAGATACAATGCATATCTGGATAGATATGAAACAAAGACTATATTTGTTCCAAAAGAAATACCAGAGGGTATTAGACTAGTCTGTATAGATGAAGCTGGGACAGTACCTATGAAAATGAGAGATGTAATTCTAAATTCTCATAAAAAGATTATAGCTTTAGGGGATTTAAATCAATTACCACCAGTATCTGATTCTCCAGCATTCTTATATTCTGGAGATATACATACTCTTACTAAGATTATGAGACAGAATGAAGAATCTGGTATAGTATATTTAGCCAATGAAATTTTAAAAGGTCATACTATTAAAGAGGGTAACTATGGTAATGCTACAGTAATTACTCTAAATGATATTACAGATGATATGATTAAAGAATCAGATATTATTCTTTGCGGGTTAAATAAGACTAGAACGATTTACAATGATAGATGTCGTGAATTAAATGGTATAGATCCCAAGCAAAAACTTCCTAGTCATGGAGAAAAAATAATCTGTAGAAAGAATAATTGGGAGTATGAAGTAGATGGTATTAGTATGGCTAATGGCTTATGTGGAGAAGTAGTAAATTATCCATCACTGCATTCTTTGGTCAGTAAAGGTAATGGGTTTAAGATAGATTTTAAACCTACTATGTTTGATATGGAGTTTGTAGATGTACTATGCAGCTATAATTTCTTTAATGCAAATAAAGATAAAAAAGATTTGATTAGACAAAGCCCATCTTATAGACGTAAGCATGGTATCATCGGTAATTTATTTGAACTAGGGTATGCTATTACCACACATCTATCTCAAGGTTCTCAATATAGAAAAGGTATATATATTGCCGAATATATGCGAAAAGATATTACTAAGAACTTAGACTATGTAGGTATTACCAGATTCTCAGATAATTGCATATTTGTACTTCGTAAAAATAAATTCTTTTAAAATTATATATTATCATATTGAGAGTGAATAGCTCTCAATATGTTTTTATTTAGTTTAGAAAGAGGAGGAATAAAATGTTAGTTGCAAGTAAATTGAGATCAGTTATTAGCCGTGCTAATAGCTCTGTAGAAAGTGATACCGAGATGAATTATCTCGTTCTTCATGTAACGGAAGATGATAGTGGTAACCCTGTAAATACATGGGAATTGATTAAAGGTAGACAAGCAGTAGTAGATGCTATCTATGATATCTTAAAAGAAAATGGATATTATAATTTCTTTAAGTCTAATATCTTATCTGAAAAAGTAAATATGAATAAGAGTATTTCTGTATATACTTTTATCAGAAGATTCTTGGAATCAGAAGATATTACTCTGGAAAATTGGGGTATTGAAAACCTTGATGATTTCAATGATTACATCTTTGGTGAAGATAAATATCAAGATGATATGTCCTACCAAGGTATTGATTCTATGGAAGATTTAGATAAATTCTTCATTGCAGATATCCAGCATAAGAATTTCTTTCAGTTAAAGAATGAGGAGTGATATAAATGCATAGAGATAATATTAAGAAACCATCTAAGAAAAAACAAGGAAGTAGATTCTTTGATAAGTATTTGATTGGTTATCCGCAGAATTATCTGTTTACTGTAAGTGATCCTAAATCAGTAAGAACACTAAGGAAAGACATCATTCATCTCTTAATGAAAGATATTGCTAAAGGAACAGTTAATTATGAGAAGACCGCACAGTATTTCACTAAAGCGTTTGTCTATATGATGTATAATGCAGTACTTCAGGAATATAATAGAAGAATTATGTATTCTGAAGTATTTAAAGATTACATCAATAGACATGGTAGTCAAGATCAGTTAGTAGTTCAAGAAGCAGATGAACTGATTAGATCTCGTAGTGTTTATGATTATCTCTATAGAGATATTGAATTGTTTTATCAGTCTTCTGAATTTGGAACACCAGATTTTAATATTTTGAAGAGTATTCCTTCTAAGATTAAATTTGGTGATGCATATTTGATTTAGTATTTGATTATACAAACAACTATAGTGTAATTAGATTATATGTCTAATCTCATTATAGTTGTTTTTTTTTGATAAATGAGGTGCGAAATGGAAAAAGAGACAGTTATTCATATTAGAGATCTTTTTAAATCTATCAAGCTGGTTAGCTCTGAAGATAAAAAAGAATACTCTATTAATATTATTCTTAAACTGGATAATGATGCATGGGTAGATGAAAAAAATCAGGAATTATTTTGGGATGATGAAAATGGGATTTGTTATTATTTCCATTTTAATCAGCTTAGAAATACTGTACCATCTATGATTGGTAGATCTAAAGTAAATGTACCAGCTTGTATTTCTGCATTTGATTATGGTGAAATTCAGGAAATTAAAATGTGCTTGAATGAAGAAGCTATTAGAAAATTGCTTAATAACTTTGGTTCATTTAAAGCATATAATTATCATGATGGCGAAAAGAAAGAACTTGATGATAGATTGAAGGCATTGATTATTAATAACTACATTAATAACACTAACGCATCTAGAGACTCTAACTATAATGATAGACAGCAATATCCGTATAAATGATTTTAAAGTTTAAATGAAAAATCAACGATATAATATATTAATGAGTTTGAATACAAACTCAAAATATTTTATACATATTTTATTATTTTAATTTCTTAGGAGGAAATAACTATGAACCAGTTCAACAACGGATTTAACCCAGCATTTGGTGCTATCAATAACCCGATGCAGCCAATGCAGCAGCCAGTAATGGAAATGAACAATTTGCTTAATGATGAGCAGATTGCACGCCTTCGTCAGAAAGGTGGTCAGCCATCTAGCTATTTCTTTAAAGCTCCAACCGATGAAGAAAATCTAAGAGCAATCTGCACCCATAAACAGAAGGGTCAGATTACTGCGCATCCAATCGGTGATGGTAGATTTAAATGTGATATCTGTGGTGAAGAATTTACGCTTGTAGATCCGGAAGAAACTCAGGCAGTAGATACTGCTTGTGAAAAAGTTAATGATGTACTTCAGTCTATTAAGACTTATTATGGTCAGGCAACTCCAGAACTTGCAGGTGTTTATCCAGTAATCAATATTATTAAACAGCTTCCGCATATGTTTAGAGTAGCCGGTAATTATCTGAAGTCCGCTATGCCGCAGGGTAATGAATTCTATGGAAATAATTACTATGCTCCGTCGAGCACTTATATGAATCTTACCGCTGGTGCAGGTATTCCAGGATTTGATAATGGCGGTTATGGTTATAATATGGGCGGTTATCAGGCACAGCCATATTACAATCAGGGATTCCAGCAGCCAACTCCTGTAATGAATCCTCAGATGCAGCCGATGTATCCGCAGGGTGGTATGCAGATGCCAATGACTCAGGCTCCAGCTTATGGTTATCCACAGCCAACTCAGCCTCAGGGACAGATTCAGTATCAGCAGCCGCCTGTTCAGTCCTTCCAGCAGCAGGGATATAATCCAGCAGTTCAGCAGGCAGCTCCGGCTTATTCCGCAGCAGCTAACCCGATTGGTAGCGGAGTAGCTGTACAGCCAACCACTGCACCAGCTGCAAACAATGGTCCAACGAATACGACCAATGTTAATGTAGGCACTCATCCAGTTAAATTTGAAGCTTAATAAATAAAATAAAAAATAATAGAGAATCCTGTATAATAAAAAATAATTTAAAGCTAGCTTATAGATAAGAGTAGGATTTAAATCCTACTCTTGTTTTATAAGCATACAAAATTTACTTTAAATTATTTTTTGAATGTAAGAAAACTATTGAGTAAAGGAGGAGATAAAATTGAGTATTGACTTTAAAAAAGCTATTAATGAATATGGTAATGAAATTAAAACTTTAAGTAATTTCTCTGATGCAGTTAGAAGAACTCCAACTCAGTTTATTGGCTATTTAGGAAATCGTGGTCATATCAATATGATACGAGAGATTCTACAGAATTCTATGGATGAAGTAGAAAAACAGGAATCTCCAGCTACAGAAATTTGGATTACTTATAATGAAGATAGTAAAGAATTTACATGTGTGGATAATGGTAGAGGTTTACCATTTAAAGATATGATAAGAATCTTTTCTTCTGAACATACATCATCTAACTATGAAAAGAAGAAAGGTGAATTTAGTTCAGGTAGACACGGTGTAGGTAGTAAAGCTACTAACGCATTATCTTCAGTATTTATTGGTGTATCTTATCTGTGTGCTCAATACTCTCCTACTGGTAAACCAGAAGGTAGATATATTGAATTCAGAGAAGGTAAGCCAATATTAAAAGAACCAAAGAAATGCCCTAATACAGATAACTGGCAGGGTACTAGAGTTTCATTTATTCCTGATATAAGTATTATGGGAACTATTACAACTTCTTGCGAAGATGTAAATGTTCTTATTAGTACTCTATTGCCATTAATGAAAATTGGAGCTGTAATTAATTTTCATGGTATTAGAAGTGGTAAAAATGTTTTTAATGAAAGGTATGTTAATCAGATTGGTATCTCAACCTTTCTGTTGAAAGACAAATATCAAGCACTTATCCCACCGATTACATTTAGTGGTGGTAATGATAGAATGAAAGCTGATATTGCCTTCACGTATGATGCTAATGGTATTGATGAACAAGAAGTTGTTTATTCATTTGCCAATATGTGTCCGACCATTAGTGCAGACTCTGCACATTCACAAGCATTTATTGATGCATTATGCACTTATTTTAGAAATTATATGAATAAGATTTTTCTTAATAAGAAAACTAATTTGACAATCATCAATAATGATATTAAAGCTGGTCTTAAAGCAGCGGTAGCAATTATGCATATTGAACCAATGTTTTCAGGACAGGCTAAAGAAATCTTTAGTAATACGGATTCAATTCCATTTATTAAAGAACTTGTGACTGTAAGTCTAGACCAATGGTGCAAATCACATTCAAATGAATTGCAGCGTCTATGTAATTTCTTCAAATCTGTTGGCAATCTACGTTTAAAAACTAATAAAGAAAAGATAGTAATGCTTAAAAGCAATGTATCTACATTGACTGGATTACCATCTAAATATCAAAAACCTTCTGGAAGAACTAATCTTGAATTGATTCTGGTAGAAGGGGATTCTGCTATGAGTACTTGCCGTGAAGCATGTGATCCTACTAAGCAAGGTTTAATGCCTCTTAGAGGTAAAGTAAAGAATGCTATGACTTGTTCTAAAGCAGACTTCTTTAAGAATGAAGAGTGTAAAGCTATTTATACAATTCTTGATTGTGGAGAAGGTAGAAGATGTGATCCTAACAAATGCAAATTCGATAAGATTATATTCTTAGGAGATGCAGATGTGGATGGCTTGCATATCAGAAGTTTGCTATTAAAAATGTTTTTGATTTATTATAGACCACTTGTAGAAGCTGGTAGAGTATATGCTGCTGTACCACCATTGTATTCTATTAAGAATAAGAATGGTAGTCTCACCTATTTTACAGATAAGAGAGAATATGTACAGTATGTATATAGAAGATTCATTAAGTATAACACCGTTAAAAGTTCTACCGGTAAGAAAATGAGCGATACTCAAGTAGTGGATCTTCTCTGTAATAATATCAACTATTTGATTGATATGAGTATTATTTCTCAGAACTATGCTATTGAGCCAAATCTGTTAGAGCTGGTATATAGCATGATTCTTAATGGATACAAGTATAATCAAATTAAGAAAGTCGTAGCTAAAGTAAATAAGTACATTCAAGTAGATAATAAGAATAATATTTTAGTACTTGATGGATTAGTTGGTGATGAAATTCAAATGGCAGTATTTAACCAGAATATGCTTAAAGATTGTCATGAAAGAATTTCTAAATACATTGTCAATTCTGACATTAATGGGTATATTCTCAATGACCAGAAAGTATCATTGTATCAATTAATGAAAGCATTTGATAGTTTTACACCTCCTAATGTACAACGCTATAAAGGCTTAGTGAACGAGGCCTAACTAATCTTTCCGATTCATCATCGGGGTTACAGAATCTTGTAGCTAACGAGGGTCGTCTTATGTAAATAAGAATGTCTCGTGGGAAGTAGGGTTTGCTTTCTAAGTATTTTAATATTTTTAAAATGGAGGAAAGCAAATGCAGAATATTCAAAAAATATCTGCGGTCTATAAAATAACCAATAAAATTAATGGAAAATTTTATATAGGAAGTAGTACTAATATAAAACAGCGTTGGAATTCTCATAAAGAGAGGTATAATAATCCTAATTGCAAAGAATACAATAAACCGTTATATGAAGATATGCGTAAATATGGAATAAATAATTTCGTTTTTAGAATTATTTGCAAAGAGGATAACGAAAGCCTTCTTAGAGAGAAAGAAAATAAGATAATAAAAGCAACTAATGCTGAAAGAATAGGGTATAATACTTCTATAAAAGCCCAAAAACATCCTAACCATAAATTATTTTTGGATGATGTAATTCTTATAAGAAAACTTAGATCCAATAATGAATCAATGCAAAAAACTTTTGAAAAGTTTAAAGATAGAATAAGCTATTCTGGTTTTTGCAAAATATGGAAGTATGAAACATGGGATGAAATTTTATTGGATAAAAAAGACCAATACAAACCAAATTATAGCAATCCTGGAGATAAAAATCCTAGAGCTAAATTAACTAACTCAGAAGTTTCATTTATTAGAAGACAGAAAAAGTTAGGAAAATTACAAAAAGAAATTTACAAACTTTTCTCTGATAAACTTACTCCTGGTAGTTTTAAAAATATTTGGTACGGATATAATTGGAAATCTTTAACCTAAACCTGTATCGACTATCTCCTTTGTCGGAGAGTACAAATACTATTGATACGTATTTGGAAATGGTTAGCACTATGATGGACAGTTAATTAGCGTTTAGTCCTAGTGAAGAAATAGTCAGTGCTGTTAGTAATAACAGATGAACACGTAGGTGAAATGAAGCCAGCTCAATTAGCAGTTTCTACTTTATTGCCTGAATATAATAGAACCTTGATTAGATATACTTCTGAAAATATTGCTAAAGAAATTGAAGATATTCGTAGAACTGATTCTAATTATACGTCTTTATTACAGGGTGTAGATATTGCTGGATTTGATTTATGATTTAGAAGAGAGGTCTATTCCTCTCTTCTTTATTTTTTGATAAGTATTTTTAAAAATAATTATATATTATATCATTGAAGGTTTATTGTGTTTTATACTAAAGGAGGTAAAAATGATTGGCAATAAATCAAAGTATACGTTCAAGCAAATCCAATATTTAATTGCATCTGCAAGATCTAAAGCATCATCTGTGTATTGGATTATGAACAAATTCGGAATCAGTAAGGATTTGGCAGCATTTCTTATTGGAGTGAATAACCATTCGGTTAGCAGCTACCATAGTTTGCATCAACCTAATTTAATCATTGATGAATGTATCAAATTGGGTGCAACTTATATTGAGCTTAAAAAGCTTAATATCTTTCCAAAGAAAGAGCTTAAATCTGCTTTTTCTAAAGTTTCTGATATCCCAAGTGATTTACAGGAAGAAGGTGAACAGATTATGGATCAAGAAAAAGTCCAAGAAGTGATGAAAGAGAAAGATGGAGTCACTACCGAAAATGGATTCAAGATCAAGGATTTCATCGAGGGTATCAATGGAGACTCTAAGAAGATTACTAAAGAGGACGCAGTTATTGTTTCTACGTTGCTCACAGACATCTTCGAGAGAAGGGTTTCCATTGAGAAGCTCAAAGAGTTTTTAACAAGATAAGGAGAGTGACTATCATGAAAGTTTCATTCAGTGTTTTTAATCAACCAAACTCTATTCAGCCAGTAGAAGAAGAACTGGATTTGTTTAGAACCACCATGCGTAGTGGTATCTGGGCGATTGCAAGAACCAGACCAGGTTTAGATTACTCTATGGCATCTCAGCTTAATTATGTCATTGACAAATTAGGCAAAAATGGTGTTGATGATACCAAATTAGTTTATTATGGCATTCACTTTATGCTTGATAGAATCACAAATGGTGATATTGATATCATTACCAATACCCAGAAAAAGACGTTGCCAATTAATACCGCCGATATGATGACTAGGCTTAATGCAGGTAGTTCATGGGTCTATTATGGTACCAATGCGAACGTATTGCTCACATCATTAGGTAAATTGTTTAGACTTAATGGTAGTAAGGTAGCCATTGATCATGATGAGTTGTTAGGTTTTCTTATTCTAATGGCGTATGTACTTAATGAATCTGATGAATTCATTGATTTTGTATCCTCACATAAGCTTGTTGAGGCAAGTTCTGATCTGAATATCTATTGGACTTTAAGGTATAACAAGCTCAAAAAAACAGAGGCCATCAATGGTATCAGTTTCGAGAAAGCATTCACTCTGTATTTGCTTGATAAACAACTCCCATCTCTGGGCAAGTTTAAGGAGGAGTATACAAAAGCAAAGCACAACTACATTACTATCAGTAGTGTGCTGAAGAATTGGAGGAGGAAAAACAAGAAACTGTTGTCGTGTTATGTGAGCGATGACGAGAAGCAGTATTTAGAGTATATGCTGCTTTCTAATAGTGTGGATTACAAAGAACTGAAGAAGTTCATTTATAGTAAGTAAAGGAGCCTATCATGAGTAAAGAACTGTTTGAAAAAGTCACAAAGGAAGTATACATTGTACCGGTTTTTGTTTCGGTTTATGATGCTATTTGTAAAGAAATAAATCTCGATATCAAACCATTGGTTGAAAACATCGAGAAATTCTCTGACGTTATTTACAATCTGGATGAAGCAAATACCAGAGAACTTGTTTCTGGCTTCATCAGAGTGTATGATGTACAGGCTGCTGCACAGGGTAGACTCGGTATCTTGAGAGGAATTATTCACAAGTATATCGAGAAATCTATTATGGATTTCAAGAAGAAAGAAAACAGATTCTTCAAGCCAGCTACTAATGATATCAGAGATATCTTCTCTGTAGATGACGTAAAAGAAATCTTCAAGATTTCTAAAGTTTACTACAATGGAGATATCAAAAATCTCATCAAGCAGAATCTGCCAAAACTGGTTGATGAATATCTGGCGAAAGAAATCTCTGGTGTCTATGTTTTCACCAGAGCAGGTGTACAGCTGCTGCTTAATGATGCTACTAAACTTGTTACAGCAGAAAATATGGGTGCTACAACCTTTGATGGTACTGCTCCTAATATCAATGTAGCAGTTTCCACTAAAGCAGAACCACCAGCTATTAGATTCGACAAAGAAGAAGAGAATAACTCTGATAGTTATTATCTCAAATCTTCTAGTATGAATCGTGATTTGGAAAATTTCATCATTAACGATATCAATCCATATGTCGGAGGACACAAAGAAGTAGCTACCCCAGTACATAAAGTGGATGATTATCGCAGAGTACTTTTAAATCTGATTTGGTACTTCCCGCTGTACTTGGGCATTGATTACTTCTTCAATGAAAATGTGAACGATAGTGTAGTATGTGCAACTCAGACAAAGAATCTGTTGATTTTCAATCCTGTTGGGTTGAAGCGGTTGCTGAAAACGTATTATGCTCTCTTCTACCGTAAAGACACAACATTCTCTTTGAAAGATTTCATTGATGGTGTTAAAGATATGGGCTATCTGCCGGATAAGCATACCCTGTGCCATAACGGTAAAGAAGTAAAGATGTTTTGGTATTTGATAAAAATATCATTGCTAAATACATCTTCGATAATCGACTGATTGACTTGATTCCATCTTATGAAAGATGTGTTGATTGGTGGAAATATGACATCAACAGTGATGCTTTCAATGCTGTAGGTGCAAGTAATGAGTTCATTGATCTTGCTAGAAAATACAACCTGATCAATAGAGAGTTTACTCCTGTTGACAATTCTTCGGCTGTAATCGAGATCGATTACCCAACTCATGCTAATAGTATTCCAGCAGTAGAAGAGGAGGAGGTTGTAGAACCAGAGGTAGAAGAAGTGGTAAAGGAAGAACCCAAACCGGTTGCTATCCCAACCCCATCCACTGACTTCGATAAGGTAGTTTACGAGGCTAAGAAAGCTATCTTTTTGTCTGATATTGTAGACTGGGTTGTTGATAACTCGGATACAGATGAAGATGAAAAGAATAGAGTTAGTGAAGTATTCAAATCTATTCGTAAATACAACCCAGAATGCCAGCTGTACAAAAATGCAACTGACCTCAACTCTACGATTAGAGGCTTCGATGGAATCCACAATCCTGTGGTTTTCCCTAAGCATTAATTATTCATTTCAAAAATGAATAAGCAAAATAAAAGGTGGTCTTATGACCACCTTTTATTTTTTATCTTCCATAATAAGATTAAGTATACTTCTATTCCTATTAGGGATAATATAAATTCTATCTGTATTTTTTGTAAGCCTATTCTATAGGTATTAAAAATAAGTATATTAGAAACAATCCATTACTACTATTATATTTAGTAATTATATTTAATTGGAGGAAAAGTAAAATGGCAATCGTTATTAAAGCAGAAAAAGACCGTTATTTCAAGTCTCATGATAGTGCTTTAGAGTTTGGTATTTTTAAAGAATATCAAGAAGGCTCTACTAAACCGTTAGTACTCATTCATCATGTAGATGCAGATGGAATCTTTTCTGCTCAGATTGTAATTAAAGCTATTAAAGAGTTTATTGGTAATACTAAAATTTCTATTACATGCGTACCATATAACTATGAAAGACAGTTTGATTTTTCTTCATATATCAAGAAAGGTAGTAATGTAATTGTAGTAGACCTTTCTCTTAAGATGAATGATATTAAAGCTATTTTGAAAAATGCAAATAGTGCTTTCATTATTGACCATCATCTCACTACATTGAGAGAAATCGATTCTAATTATAAATTCTATAAGAATAAGATTTATGATAGATCTTTGGGAATGCATATCTGTGTTAAGAATGCAGGTGTAGGACTTTGCTACAATATCTTTAAAGATTGTGTAAATTCTTATGGTGCTACATTTGCAGATTCAGTCAATGAAAAAGCTATTGGATTGATTGATAGATATGATAGATTTGGATTCCTTAGTGTTAAAGATAGAGAAGATTGCTTGTCTATTTATAATTTTACTCTGCGTTCCAATCAGTTATATATTGATTCTGATATGGTAATTGAATTGCTTTGCAATAGGGATTATTTAGATAAAGCCCTTAAATTTGGTAAAGAATTTTATGATGAATCGGTGATTGTAAATGAAATTAGATATAGAGCGTTTGCTAAACCTACTACTTTTAGCTTTAATGGTAACGTTTATAACTGCTGTTATATGTATGGTGGCGGAAATTCTGCCGTATTCGGAAATCATATAAATGATTTTGACTTTGTTTCTCTCATTAGAAAGAACAAAGATTCAGATGGTTATACAGTATCCTTCTATACAGCTAAAGAAAATGTAGATGTAAGTGAAATCGCAAGATCCTATGGTGGTGGTGGTCATAAAAAGGCTGCTGGTTCACCAGTTAAATATAATATTTATGAAGAAGGGAAATAGTTCATTATGGCTATTAAAAAGATTGAAAAACGTGATGGAAGTATTGTAGACTTTAATAAAGATAAAATTACTAATGCAATTTTGAAAGCTATGAAGTCGGTAGATATGGTAGATGAAAAAGAAGCATCTAACGTTACTACCCAAGTAGTTAAAGAAGTTAATAAAGCTAATAAGTCTATTCCAGGAGTAGAAGATATTCAAGATATTGTAGAAGAGAAGTTAATGAAAAAACTTCCTAAAGTTGCTAAAGAGTATATTACTTATAGAAACCAGAGAAATATCATTAGAAACAGAAAATCTGCTACAATGATTAATATTAAGAAGATTCTTAGTTGCTCTAATGTACAAAACTCTAACGCTAATATTGATGAGTATTCTTTCGGTGGTAGAAAGAATGAATCAGCTAATCTGATTCAAAAAGAAATCGCATTGAATGATTTAATTGATCCTGAAATTACTGAAGCATATAATGAAGGTAGATTGTATATTCATGATTTATCTGAATATACTATTGGTGAGCACAACTGCTTATTTGCTGATATTCCTAGATTATTAGCCAATGGGTTTGAAGCTAGAAATGGTGATGTAAGACCAGCATCATGTTTCTCTACAGCTTGTCAGCTGTTAGCTGTAATCTTCCAGATTCAGTCTCAGTGCCAGTTCGGTGGTGTAGCTGATAATGCTATTGATAGGCATTTAGCTCCATATGTAAGAAAGTCATTCATTAAGCATTATAAGAATGGATTGCATTGGTTTGGTAATCCTGGAGATTGGGATACATTTACTGCAAACCATGAATTCAATATTGAAACTGCATCTATCTCAGCAGAATGGAATATTTTTAAAGCCTTTAATAGAATGGCGTATATGTTTGCTATGGAATCTCTTGAAAAAGAAGGTTTACAGTCTACTCAGGCTTTATATCATAATCTTAATACATTGGAATCTAGAGCTGGTAGTCAAGTACCATTTACTTCTATTAACTTTGGTTTGGATACTTCATTTGAAGGCAGAAAAGTTACAGAATGGTGCTTAAAAGCATCCATTGATGGTATTGGTAAAAATCATTCTACTTCTATCTTCCCAATTTCTATTTTTGTAAATAAAAAAGAAGTTAATGATAGAGTGTATACTCCTAATTATGATTTGAAGAAGCTTGCTATTAAATCATTAACTAAGAGAATTTATCCTAACTTTGCTAATGGTGATTGGATTTCTAATAAGGCTGATTTGCTTCCAGTTAAATTTATTAATAAACAATATGAAGCAGCAGATTCTAATGATGAAGTAACTATTAGAATAGACTTCGATTATATGGATAAGCTTAAAAAGAAGACTGTAGAAGAACAGACTACTCTTGGTGCTTTCATTAAGAAAGTTATTGCACGTAATAATGCTGACGTTATTGCTAACCATAAAGAAGTAACTATTAAATTCGTTAATCATAAAGATAGATTCTTGATTAAAGATTCTAATTGTAGTAATAATGATTATAATAGAAGAGAAAACGATCATTATACTAGACTCTATTATATCCACTATACTATTAATGATTTTGGTAATATTGAAAAGATTTACATTACTACAGAATCAGCTGGGTATGATATTCATAAGAAGCATATTTCTGATTACAGTGATTTAGCAGTAATCCATGTATCTTATCCAAATCCAAAATGGAATTACAACCCTGATACTGAGATGGCAACTATGGGTTGCCGAACATTAATTGGTAACGATGTAAATGGTATGGGATATAATAAACTTGGTAGAGGTAATGTAACTCCAGTTACTATTAACCTTCCATATATCGGTATTGAGCACGGTATTTGCTTAGGTAAACGAGATACCCCAGATGAAGAAGGATTCTTTAAAGAATTAAATCATATGCTCGATTTAGCAACTAAAGAACTCTTAGATAGATATAAGTATATTTGCTCTCAGTCTATTAAAGCTGGTTCTTTTATGTATCATAACGGTACTATTGCTGATTCAGATAAAGCATTATTCTTTGGAGTTAAAGAATCAATGAAACATGGTTCAGAAGCTCTTGGGTATATTGGATTGGCTAATGCTTGCTATGCAATGTATGGTAAATACTTCCATCAAGATAAGAAAGCAATGGAATTCGCTAAAAAAGTAATCAAGACTATCTATGATAGAGCTAAAGAGAATACAGAAAAATATCATCTGAACTTCTCTGCATACTCCAGTCCTGCCGAATCGACCTGTTTTACATTAGCATCTAAGCTGCAAAAGAAGTTTGGTAAGATTAAGAATGTTTGTGATAGAGATTATCTTACTAATTCTTGTCATGTACCAGTATATGAAAATATCTCTATTAGAGATAAAATTGATGTAGAATCCAATTTCACATGGATGTGTACTGGTGGATGCATTACTTATACTGAACTTAATTCTGGTGTAATTAATAATCCTAGAGCGGTAGAAAAGATTATTAACTATGCTATGAATAACGAACGTATTCCATATTTTGCTATTAACTTCCCTATTGATACATGTAATCATTGCGGATTCAGTGGAGAAATTGAAGAGCATTGCCCTGCATGTGGTTCTGATGATATTAAGAGACTCCGTAGAGTTACTGGTTATATCACCACTGATTATCGTAAGTTTAATAAAGGTAAAATTTCTGAAACTAATGATAGAGTAAAACACACACTGTAAGTTATAAACTAGGAGAAGTAAAAATGAGATTAGCTGGTATTGAAGATAATAGTATCGTAGATGGTCCTGGAATTAGAATGGCAATATTTATCTCCGGTTGTAATCATCGTTGTAAGCACTGCCATAATCCTCAAACATGGAATTTTAGATATGGTAAAGTATTCGATGAAGGAGTACAATTAGAGATATTCGATCAAATTGAGAGTAATGATTTATTAGATGGGATTACTTTAACAGGAGGTGATCCCTTCTATTCTTCTAAAGAATTAATTCCCTTTGTAAAAGAATTTAAGTCTAGATTCCCTGATAAAAATATTTGGGCTTATACTGGGTTTACTTGGGAGGATTTAATTAAAGATAGCTCTAGAAAAGAGCTAGCATCTCTATGTGATGTGGTCGTAGATGGCCCATTTCTAATGGAAAGAAAAGACTATAGCCAGTCATTTAGAGGTTCTTTTAATCAGAGATTTATAGATGCTAAGGCTAGCCTTGAAAAAGGTGAAGTAGTTGAAATAGAAGAAGATAATTATTACGATTAAAAAGGAGACAGTAACATGAGATTTGAAAAAGTATCTAAAGAAGCATTTATTAAAGATTGTAAAAAATGGCTAAGTACTTTAATTATTTATGATTATATTAAGGATGATTCATTAAAAGTTCAAGATGATAAATTAATGGATTATTTTGAACAAGCATATGAAAATATTAGTGTCCCTGTAAGATCCACATCTGGATCAGCAGGGTACGATTTTAAAAATCCATTTACTACTCTTACTTTTACAGATAGAGTATTTATTCCAACCGGTATTAGAATTCTCTTGGATAAAGATAAAATTCTTCAAATATCTCCTAGATCTAGTGCATCTAAAAAAGGGTTAGGAATGATGCTGGCTAATACTATCGGTATCATCGACTCAGATTATGTAAATGCTGATAATGAAGGAGATATTATTATAGCATTAAAAAATTTAGATATTGTAGATTCATCTCTTATTATAGATAAAAATGAAAAAATAGCACAAGGTATTATTCTACCATTTTATACAGTAGATGATGATACTTCTACTGGTGCTAGAACTGGTGGATTTGGTTCTACTGGTAAATAAATAATATAAGTTATTCATACACCTCCTTAAATCAAAAGTTTATCTAGTACCTCATATGAGGTACTAGATAAATATTGTTTAAATTATATATTATAACTATGGATAATTAATCCATTAAAATATTTTTATTTATCCTTCCAATAGAGGCAACTATTGGAAGGATGATAGGAGGAATTCAATTATGAATAATCATCTTAAAAAACTCGTTAGATTTGTTTACAATGATAAAGACGAGTGCTATCATTTTATTGACGAGTATATCATTAATCCGTCAAAAGAGAATATGAAAACCATAAAAGACAGCTTTATTAAAATGAATAAATCATTTAATAATGACTTTGCATATTCTATACTCAATGTGACGGATAAGCCATGCCAAGAAATTTATACAGGCATACGAATAAGTGATCGTGCAAAACGAAAGCAGTATAATTTAAATCCCTCACTATTGTGTTGATGGATAATAAAATTAATAATTATATATTATTAATGTGAATAGGTAGTTTAGCTTTACAGTTATTTTCCTAATCAATCAAAATATTTTTGTGCTACTTTAATTGCTAAACATTAATACCTATTCATTTGCTATTGCTTAAGAAGTATAGATTAAACAAGTCGAGTTTAGTCTTTGCTTCTTAAGCTTTTATTTTTTTATTATACTCCATACCAATATTGGTATGGAGTATTTTTTGAATTGTATATTATACCTATGAATATATCCTATTAGGTTTATATTTAATCTAGCCCTATCTAGTAGATTTAGATAAGACTATCATAATGGAGGTGAATATGCATGCTTAATAATATTATTTTTGAGCAGGATTGCGATAAGCGTCTTGCAGAATTCAAATATAATGCTAAAGAGAAATACTATAAACTTGTTAAAAGTTTTAAAATTAATAGCAAGTTACTTAGTATGGATCAAATTAGAAAAATTTTTATTGATAAAAATAAAAATTCTAATAATGATTATGCATTCATGGTATTAGATGTCAATGCTACCCCAGCAGATATTATATCTATGCCATGTAGAATTTGTGACTATAAACAATAAGTTTATTTCATAAATTATATTATAAAGAAAGGTGAACTACCACTTTTCTTTTTTTTTACCCCCATACTATATAGTTCTTTGATAAATATTAAATAAGTTAGATATTATATATATGACGACATCTCATTAATTATTAAGGGAGGTTATAAAATGTCTGAAAAAATTATTGAAGAAAATATTGTTAAGCAGACTAATGAAGACTTAACAGCATATGCAGTATATGTAGCTAGAAAACGTATGCTACCAGCATGTGAAGATGGATTAAAACCTGTACAAAGAAAAATTATATTTGCACTCTATAATGATTTCCCTCAAACTGCTAAAGGAAAAACAGTTAAGACTGCATCAGTTACTGGTAAAGTAATTGAAAAGTATCACCCACATGGTGATACTTCTGTTGCAATGGCAATTAAACCTATGGCAAATTGGTTTGAAAGCTATGTTCCATTGATTAATCCTCAGGGGTCATTCGGTAATATCTGGGGAGATGGACCAGCAGCTCCACGTTATACTGAAGTAGCATTATCTAAATATGCGGTAGATTGTGTAATTGGTGATATGAAAGAAACTTATGCATCTACTGATTGGGAAGATAACTATGATGGTAATTATAAAGAACCAATGTTTTTACCAGCTACTATTCCTAATCTTCTTATTAACGGTACTTTTGGTATTGCAGTAGGATTAAAGACAGAAATTCCTAAGTTTAATATTAATGAAGTTATTGATGCAACACTTCATTTGATTGACCACCCAAATTCGGATGTAATATTGATTCCAGATGACCCACAGGGTTCTGATATTATTGATACTGATTGGGTAACTATGTCTAAGACTGGTAAAGGCAAATTTAAAACCAGAGCTAAGATTGAGATTGGTGAATTTCATCATAGACCAGCTTTGTTTATTAATACTTTACCATCTATGGTATTCTTTGAATCTATCAGAGATAAGATTGAAAAACTTAAAGAAGCTAATCAGCTTCCACAGGTAGTAGATATCTTGAATAACTCTAAGATTCCAGACTTAAAATCTAAGAATCCAGAACAAGTATTCCAAGTTATTATTTCTTTAAAGAAAGGTGCAGATCCAAACTTTGTAAAACAAGTTCTGTATGCAACTACTTCTTTAGAGAAAACTACATCTCTTAATTTTGAGGTTCTATATAAGAATATGCCTGTAAGCTGGAATTACAAACAGTACTTATTGAACTTCATTAACTTTAGAAGAGAACGTAAAGGAAGATTGTTCTCTAATAAGCTTAAAGAATGTAGAACCAGAATGGATGTATTGGATTTGTATATTAGAGTAATTGAATCTGGCAAGATTGATGAAATCGTGCAGAAGATTAGGAAACAGAAATCCTCTGACGAATCTGAACTTATTGAATTCATTATGAGAACAGTCAAAGGTGTAAAACCAAATCAGGCTAAGTTCTTATTAAATACGAATATTAAGAGACTTAGTTTGGGATATCTAAATTCTTATAGAGCAGAGCATCAACAGCTGCAAGAAGATATTAATAGATACTATGATTATTGCCTTCATGTAGAAAAGATTGATAGTATCATTAAGCAAGAACTTATTGATGCTAAGAAGAAGTATGGTTGCCCTAGAAGATCTAGAATTATTTCTATTAATGAAGCAGAGAATATTCCTGAAGGAACTTTTAAAGTAGTTCTTACAGAAAAAGGTTTCATTAAGAAGATGGATATGAATGATAAATCCACTATTAAGAATGATAAGATTGATTTCTCTATTGTAGTAGATAATAAAGATAGTATTCTTCTATTTAGTAGATTAGCAAAAGTATATAAACTTCCAGTGCATAAGATTCCATTCTCTAAACCTGGTTCTAATGGGCTAGATTTAAGAATGGTAGTAAAGAAATATGTAGGTGAAGGTATTTCTACATTAATTCCAGAATCTGGTATTCAAAATATTAAGTCTATCTTTGAGAAAGATGGTATTGAATGTGATATTTTCATTTTAACCAAAGATGGCTTATTTAAACGTATGGATATTAGCGAAGTTATGAATGTAACTGTATCTGGATTAATGTATGCTAAGCTTAATGAAGGGGACTATATTACTGATATCATTCTTATGAATCCTATGAATGAACTTATCATTTATTCTAAGAATAAGGTATTACGTATGTCTGGTATGGAAGCTCCATTGCTTAATAGAAGTACTAAGGGTAATGTAGCTATGAGGAGTAAATATCCAATAGACGGATTTACATGTATTACTCCAGATTCTAAATATGTAGTAGCTATTACAAATTCTGGTAGAGTAAATAAAGTTCCGCTTAATATTATTCCATTATCTTCCAGAGGTAAATCTGGTAATAGTGTGATTAAGTTAGGAAAGAATGATAGTATTTATAATATCTTAGTTTGTAAGGATAATGATAGCTTTAATATCGTTACAAATAGAGGAAGCAAGATTATTAATATTAATGAATTGAAAGATAGTTCATCCATTAGTACTGGAGATAAACTTATTGATAGTTCAGGTATTGTAAGTATTATTCCAGTAACGGAATAATTACGGCAGTATATACCCCTAGGCGTGTCCTATCGCCTAGGGGTATATACCGTTATTTTTAGGAGAAGTAACATGAAAAAAATCGCACCGAAAGATGAATTCAACAACAGTGCCATAGATAGACAATCCGCACCTTAATCGTTATCTATGAAGCAATATATATCCACCACCGTTATATAAATATACATTGCTTACTTTAATGTTACTTTTTATTGACCAAAGATTGATAAAAAGTAATATAAAAATCATATATATATATTATATCTATGATAAGGCATTAGTCTTATTAATATATTATGAGTTGCTCTTATAATAGGGCAGAAAGGAAGTTTTATTATGGAAAACAAAACATGCATTGAAAAAAATGGTGAAAAGTATTTCGATATCATCAATGATTACCTGAATAGTATTTCTACCAAACATGCTAAAATTGTCATTACACACGATACAGGCAACAAACTCATCAAAATCTACGATGGTTACGATAATGATGATGCAACTAAAAAATCTTTTTTCGCTAAATCTGATGCATATCATCTCATTGAATGGAAAAACTATGGTTTTGTTGATGAATCATCAGATTATAATGCCTGCATTAAATTTACAACTCATTACCGCACTAAAGAAGGAGCAGGCACAGCAGAGAAATCTACAGTTTGTGTAATGCCATATGACTGTGCTAAGGCACTCTTTACTCATGCTGAAAGAATTGCATGTTTAACATCCATCATTAAAAAATAAGGAGATTTATTACAGAAACTAATTTTCTATTTAATGATAAAGGATCGTGATATCGCGATCTTTTATTTTTTTTGTAATAGTGAGAAAGTAAACTTATATACTATATCTATGAAGGTAAAGCAATAATACTTTACCAGTTGTTTGTATTCAGAAAGGAAGATTTACCATGATCAAAATTATTGCAAGCAAAAGAAATACATTGTCTGAAAAAGACAGTCAGTCGATTCTTGACTTGTTCAAGAATTTCATCGGCAGTCTCAGCGATGAGGCAACTCTGTATGTCACTGATGAAAGCTGCAACAAGCAGTATATCATCATCAGTGATTGGATGCAATCATATTGCATCCAGTGGATTGGACAGGATATGCTTTACTGCAAGCATACCACTGTAAGCAACGGCGTTAAAGTGACTAAAGAAAAAGAAGTCACTTTACATCGCAAGCATGTGCATGAATTGTTTGCATATGCTAGAGAAATTTCTAGTATTCGTGCAGTTTTGTACTAAAGTTTGTTATGAAGACCGAGTTATCTCGGTCTTCTATTTTTAATCTGTTATATAGTCTAACACATTACTAGACTATTTTCCTTAAAGGAGGGCATCATGATTAATAAAACAGCTTGGGAAATCAGAGATTCTATTTTAGACATTGCTAAAAAAATGTCTAGCAGAGTTCGTATTTGCGGTGGTGAAATTGAAGTTGTTATGAAAGGAAAGAGAACCTCATCTTCGATGCGAATGAAAGTTGTAAAAACTACTAGTGAAAATACTTTGATGAAAATTATTCATTCAGGGTATGATATGAACGGAGCATATTTCACCAAAGATAAAGAAGTAAATCTCCTGACCTCCGATGTAAACGAACTCTTCTATTCTATTGCTCAGCACTAGAGCAAAATAAAGATGGCCCTATGACCATCTTTATTTTTTGTTATTTTTTAACTTTATTATAATATAGAAAGGAGCGTACTATGGCTAACAAATCATCTATAAAAGATAATGTTTATACTAAAATAGAGAGCATATTACCTAAGCGATTATCACAATATAAAACTTGTTTATCAACTTTTATTACAGATAGACATGAAGAATTATTTAAAACTGCTCCATTAGATAGATTGTATTATAGAGAATCAGATATAACTAAAATGTTTGAAGCTGTAGGTATAGAAAAGAAAGTAGTCAAAGATGCTATATCTAATACCTATTATGGACCTCAAGCTAACTTTAACCCTAGAGCAGCTAAAGATGAATTAACTGTATTAATGCTAACTATAATTAGATATTTTCTATTAAAGAAAGACTCTAAGTCATTAGATATATCTATGATCTATTTAGCATTCTCAGGTAAATTCTATCCTAGTATCCATTATATGTCTTTCCCTAAAGTAGTACCACAAGACTTCGTAATGGAATATGTAATTAATAATATGCTGAATAATAAATTTGTATTAAAATCTAAAGGTAATTTATTTGCAGCTATAATGAGTATATGCCAAACTTGGGTTAAAACCTACGAGAAAAGATTTATTAGTTATTCAGATGAAGATGTAGTGTATCTTATAGGGCAATTACATTCTAGAATTAGAAGCTTTATGATTAATATAGCTAAAGCATACTATAAAGCATATGAAAATAAAGATTACATTGTGTATAACTCTGATAATGAAGATCCTAAGAATAATGGTGGTGATTACCACTTAGCATCTTCAGATTCATTCAAAGCAGAGAAAGTAATACAAAGAACTATGTCATTCATAGTAGCTAGTGGTGCTGATTATAAGCTGTGTAAATTATCATCTAATTCTACAGTAAAGACTGAAGAATTAAAGTCTATTATAGAATCCATACTGAATGATAAGAATAATATGATATTAGTTCGTAAAGCTATAAGTATTTTAGTATATACATACTTTGAACAGTCTAAAGACAAGAATGTACTTACTATGAACTTTATTACTTATAGTATTACTCCTAAGCCTAATACTAAAGATGAACATGTATTAGAATTAAAGAGTATCATAGATAATTGGCTTAATACTGGTTCTGTATTATACAGAAAGAGAAAACATAGATTAGCAACTAGAAATAATTATAATAAAGCATTATTAATGTACCTAGCTATGTCAATCTATCAGGCTAATAAATAACTATTAAGCTACCTAATATTAGGTAGCTTAATAAATCGTAATTTTAATATATTTAAGTTATATATCATATCTATGAATAACCAGTATACTTGTGTTTTACTAGCTTAAAGCTAGAAAGGAGAAATTATTATGAAAAGCTATACTGTTAAAGAATTAGCAAGTATTATTAATGCGTCTGAGCTTACCATCAAACGCAGAATCAAAGATGGTAGGCTTAAAGCAACGATCGAAAAAGATCATAAGCTTCATATTAATGAAGATGATCTTAAAGTTTTTCTGGATCAGAATCCAAAGTACAAGAAGATCGTTGTTAATAAAACTAAAACTACATCAAGCAATATTGATGATGTAGTAATTAAACTTTGCAGTACTATTGATGACTTAAAAAATATTTTATTAGTTATCAATAGTATTGATGATCCAGTCGATATTAATTTTATTATCGATAGTTGCAAGCTTAATAAGCGAGCACTCGATATTATTATTAATCGATTAGAAAGTAAGAAAGCATAGAAAGGAGAAAATAATTATAACCGAAAAACAAAATGCCTGCATGAATTTGCAATAATGCATTTTTATGCTTGTATATTATTATAGTGAATCCATATCTATAGTATTTATATCTTGAAAGGAGGTGACTATAGTATGGCAAACACCGTAGACCTTGAGAAACTGAAACTCAGAAATCTCAAGGTAGCTAAGTGCGAAACCAAATGTGCTATTAATAGTCTTAATAGCATTTTGGCTCAGCTTGAGGCTAACGATGATTCCTTCATCGACCTCGAACATGCACATGACTACATGGCTAATGTAGTTATGTATGTGGCTGCACTGAACACCATGAATGGTGAGCTATTACGGGTGCTGAAGAGTCAAATGCATTCTTTTGTCTGAATGCATAAGGACATAGTAAGCACAAAATTCCGAAGAAAAAGTAAACTAGTCTCATTAGCTAGTTACGGTTAGTCTCATTTGCTAACCTTTCTTTTTTTATTTAAAACAATTTTTTATCTACATAATCATCTAATAACTGATTGTATCTATTGTCTAAGTCTTTAGTTTGACCTACTTTATTTGAATATATTACATTGCGTAAGAGTCCATATGGAGTTCTAGAATGTTTAGTATTATATAACTCAGCATTAAGTTTATTGATATTATCTATTTTTTCTAATAATTCTTGTTTTTGTTTTTTGGTAAGAGACTTGTTATATTTTAATTCTCTCTTCATAGCGTTAAGAATATAGTTTAATCTATTAAAGGTATTAGGATAATTATTTACCGATAAATCAGTTAAAACTAAATTTAAATCAAAAGTTAATGTGTTTAATACTCCTTCAGGTTTCATATACCCATTAATTTTAAAGAATAAAGCTAAGCCTTGGGCTAATTCATAACCATATCCATAATATGCGGCAAAGTGATCTAGCTAAACTTTTCACCTTCTTGAAGATACCATTATTAAGTCGTAAAAAAGTACCAATACCTAAAGCTATTTGCTTTATATTCTTAGTTTTTTTTGTTCTTTTTTATTAAGTATTATTATATTTTTCACTAAGTTCTTATCAGTCAATTTATTAAATAAAATATTTTGCAAAAGATTTAATTCAGCATTTAATTTGAAGAATAAGAAACTGAATATATGTACCTATTTCATGTAGCATAATAGCTACTAAGTAATCAGCTTTCATTTCTTTGTTGAATATAATAGCTGTAGTAAAGGTTACTGTAGCATTACAAATATCTCTATTTTTAAATTTCATTCTCTTATCAGGAGATATTTCTATAATATTTTTATAGTTAGATAACTCTATGTTTTTATAAGTAAAATCACTAGACCAAGCATTTACAATATTATCTATCTCTACAAGAAAATCAAACTTTTTACCAAAGTTAAATTCTTTAACCAATTCTCTATATGTAATTTTACATAATGATCTTAAATCTTTTATAAGTTTTGGTTTGTCTTCTTTGTTTATAGTAGACCCAGTTTTTGGATCTATTTTATCTCCCCATTTATTTTTTATTTTTCTTATTTCATTTTCAATGGTTAATAACGTTCTAGGTTTTTTAAACACATATGCTTCATTATAAGTTTTCATTTTATCACCTCTTACATAAAAGTTATAAACGGTATATAACATCTAGCTTTAAGCTAGATGTTATATACTTATATTATGGGAAGTTATGAGAAAGTGAAGACAGAGAATGAGATTGGGGTAAATATATTTTTTGTCTTCACTATATTGTTATATCATAATTATTTTTTTAAAAAATAGTGAGCATCTTAATTCTAAAAACATAAAAATAATTGGTATTCGTTTTATGAGGTGATAATATGGAAGCTGTATTAGAATCACAACAGAATATAAAAAAAGCTAGAAAAGAAGTAGAGAATCTTATTTATAAGATTATGGATATATTAGACCCATCAAATGCAAATAGTTCTTGGTAATAAAAAGAAGTTTTGCTTCTATGTCTGA